>Ga0209269_1000040_pt1 | contig 258383 bp, 273 predicted proteins | sample MTBAKMMethaMetaG_FD_187455 | JGI IMG/M metagenome (GOLD analysis project Ga0209269, IMG submission 187455) | Enrichment culture microbial communities from Arthur Kill intertidal strait, New Jersey, USA, that are MTBE-degrading - MTBE-AKM (Arthur... | ecosystem: Environmental > Aquatic > Marine...
TTTCGTGATCTGATAAGGGTGATTTTCCCAACTGTCAAATTCTATATCCCAGCGAAATTTTGAAAATTTTTGATCGCGATATCCGATGATCTCATTGGGTTATTGAATCCAAAGTGGCAAACTTGGGTATTAACACCAACGATAATCCCTTAACCATGACTGAAAGGCCATTGGGAGTAACAATCATCGGGATTCTCTGGATTATCGGTGGAATCCTCGCAATTGTCGGCGGTCTTGGAATTGTAGTGCTGGGATCCGTCGTCGCAGGAGTATTCGGGCTGTTCATCGGAGCCGCAGGCCTGATAATCGGGTTTGTCTACCTTGTCCTCGGTGTGGGATGTTTCAAGGGCTGGCCATGGGTATGGACTGTCGGAGTGATATTTTCGATCATATCCATCATCATGGGCTTGTTCTCCCTCTTCTCAACCGGTGCCGGAGCACTCCTGGATATCGTCATCGCGGCTGTCATCCTGTATTACCTCTTCCGACCGAATGTCAAGGCCTGGTTTGGAAAAACCTGAAATCCACTTACATACACCTTTTTCATCACTCCTGACCCGCGAAAGAGCTATGCCTGACCACTCCTGTTCATCGGATGCCCACACGTGGGGCAAACACTCTGGTTTTCTGTCTCCTCTCCTGCAACCAATTGTTGTGTCTTCGCTTCCTTCTCCTCCTCCCGTGCATATTCCTCGTAAAAGCCGGAGGCGAGTATACCGGCAGGAATCGCAAACATCCCTATGCCTAGCAGGGCTACGAACCCCCCGAGGAGTTTTCCTGCCGGTGTGACCGGGACGATATCCCCGTAGCCGAGAGTTGTCAGGGTCTCTATCCCCCACCACATGGATTCGGCAACGCTGGAGAACTTGTCCGGCTGGGCTGCATGCTCGACAAGAAACATCATTGTTGAGGTGATAAGCAGCAGGAAAAGGAGCATATAGAGCGCCATTCCCAGAGGTTTTCGCTTGGAGATGAATATCCGCGTCATGGTCCGCAATGAATCCGAGTAGCGGATGAGCTTCAGGATAATCGAGAGCCTGAGAAACCGGATCACTTCATAGACCAGCGGATCCCTCATGAAGGATACGGGGGTTGTAAAGGCGATGAGCACGAGGAGGTCTACCACCGCATACGGGGTGACCATGTACCGGAGTCTTCCGGTGAGGGGTTTGGCAAACCGGGAGTCCTCCACGCATACCCAGAGCCGGAGGATGTAGAGGACGATAAAGATGCATATCGAGAAGAAGTAGATGGTCGTGGAGATGCCGGTAGTCGCCGGTGTTATATCCGGAGCGGTCTCGAGGACTATTAACAGGATGTTGACCGAGATCAGGGCATACATGAAGGACCGGAAGAGCTTCTTGCCGAATCCCCGTGGATAATCCTCCTCGAGGAAGGCATGCAGTGCTTTCCTGGCAGCGAGAAGAGTCATATACGTAGTCTTAGGCAGGTTAGAGGGTTTAAGGATACTGGAGGAGGGGAAATGATGAAGATGATGACTTCGCCAGATACCTGGATTCCCTCTACTTTACGGATACCCGTCTTCTGTCCGGACTCCCTGGCAATTCCGGTTTTTCAATCATACGTGTCTCCATTGCGGGGATAACTTCGAAAAAACCCGCAGTCAACGCCACGTTTAACAAATCAACGCGCCTATCACTCACCCATGAAGCATGTGAATTTGATCACCCTGACTGTGGCAGCGCTGGCGACAGCCGCGATTCTTCTTGCCGGGTGCGTCGCCCCGGAATCAGGTCCGGGACAGCCGGGATCACCAGGTGATGTGGTTACTCCGGCCGTCTCCCTTTCAGATAGTGGAGAATTCATCGTCGAGGCGAACAATCGTTTTTGCTTCGATCTGTACGATCAACTTGCTGATAACCCGGCTAACGCCGGAGAGAATATATTCTTCTCGCCGTTCTCAATCTCCACCGCCCTGGCAATAACAAGTGAAGGGGCACGCGGCCGGACCGCAGAAGAGATCCGGTCGGTCTTCCACTTCCCGGAAGACGCATCGGTGCAGAGAGAGGGGTACGCATCAGTTTTGGCATTCATCAACAGGGGAGCCTCCGGCTATATCCTCAGGACGGCAAATGCTCTCTGGGCGGAGCAGACCTATCCTTTCCTTCCCGGATACATATCCACTGCCGAGCGGTATTACGATGCCAGGACGACCAACCTCGACTTCGCCGGTCATCCCGAGGAGTCGCGGGTCATGATCAATGACTGGGTAGAGGAGCAGACCGAGGACCGGATAGAGGATCTCATCCCCGCCGGCGAGATCAATCCCGACACCACGCTGGTCATCACCAATGCCATCTACTTCAAGGGAACGTGGGTGAAGCAGTTCGACCCCAAAAAGACGACCTATGAAGATTTCACGACCGGAAGCGGAGAGGTCGTGCAGGTCCCGATGATGCAGCGGACTGATAAGGATGCGATATTTGGCTATGCCGAGACCGATAGTCTCCAGGTGCTCTCGATGCCGTATGCATCGGACGACAATAAAACGCTCTCGATGATAGTCATCCTGCCTGGAGATAACGATCTGGCAGCATTCGAAGAATCTCTTGATCTCGACAAATTTGAAAACCTCAGGCAGTCTCTTGAATCGCGGCGGGTCATGGTATACTTCCCGAAGTTCACCATGGAGACCAGGTACTCCCTTCCCGATACGCTCGCACGGATGGGCATGCCGACCGCGTTTACTGGTGGAGCGGACTTCTCCGGTATGGACGGGATAGGGGATCTCTTCATCAGCAATGTCATCCACCAGGCGTTTGTCGAGGTGAACGAGGAAGGCACCGAGGCAGCAGCAGCAACGGCGGTCATAATGCAAAAGTCAGCTGCCCCTGCAGAGGAGATTCCGTTCTTCAGGGCTGACCACCCGTTCATCTTCCTCGTCCAGGACGACGAGACCGGAAACATCCTCTTCATGGGCCGGGTGGCGGATCCGGGAGGAGCATAGACCGGGTGGAAAAGCATGGGGCGGGCAGCAGAAAAGCGTGGAGGAGACAACTCCATTTTTTCGCATATCCCAAAAATCATCGCCTGGCCCGCTTATAACCCGGAGGTTCAAAATATATATTAAGTCTCACATTGATCTCGGCATTACGTGCGAGAAAATAAGGGGATATTCGAGATGAAATCAGGATTATTTACGAGAAGAACAGGCGCTCTCCTCTTTATATGCGCCTTTCTTGGTTTATTCGCAGCACCGGCAGCAGGATTTGACATAGTTTCTGCAGGACTGGACTCGTTGCAGACAGAGCATGGCGGCTTTGCTCTGGAACACTCCCAGGGAGAGAGATCGGCAATTATTGATTCGGTGTCAGGGGAATACTCGAGGTCATCGATTATCAGTGGAATGACGGGCAATTCAGCCAATTCAGACAGCTGGGAGCCCACCGGCGGCGATCCGGCAGAACCGGCCGTCACAACGGTACCAACGACCGCACCGGCGCTCATGTCCGGGGATGTCGAAAAGATACTCGCGGTAAGGGAAGCATACCAGACCCGGAGCAGAATCAGCCAGTTATCAGCATACAACCGGATACCGCGCGGCGTGCCTGAAGGCCCTGCAGCACCCGTCAATAACTCTTCAGCGGTGGGAGATCCCATGAGCGTGGTGGAGGCGAACAACCGGTTCGCCTTCGAGATGTACCACCGGCTTGCCGGTGATCCCGGCAACGCCGGAGAGAACATATTCTTCTCGCCCTTCTCCATATCGGCGGCGCTCGCCATAACCGGCGAAGGGGCACGGGGCCAGACCGCGGACGAGATCTGGTCGGTCTTCCACTTCCCGGAAGATGCGACGGTGATGAGGGAGGGGTACGCATCAATTATGGCGGCCATCAACAGGGGAGCCTCCGGCTATATCCTCAGGACGGCAAATGCCCTCTGGGCGGAGCAGACCTATCCCTTCCTTCCCGAATACTTATCCACGGCCGATCAGCATTACGATGCGAAGACATCGAACCTCGACTTCGTCGGCCATCCCGAGGAGTCGCGGGTCATAATCAACGACTGGGTAGAGGAGCAGACCGAGGATTTGATACAGGATCTCATCCCACCAGGGGTGATCAATCCCGATACCCGGCTCGTGATCACGAACGCCATCTACTTCAAAGGAACGTGGGTGAAACAGTTCGATCCCGAATCAACCTCCAATGACAATTTCAGGACCGCCAGCGGCGAGATCGTGCAGGTCCCGATGATGCAGCGGACGGACGAGGATGCGGTATACGGCTATGCCGAGACCGACAGACTCCAGGCGCTTTCGATGCCCTACGCCTCAGACGATGAACATACGCTCTCGATGATAGTCATCCTGCCAAAAGACGGCGACCTTGAAGCGGTCCAGGAGTTCCTTGACGCCGATACCCTGGAAAACATCAGGAGTTCTCTCGCATCAAAACAGGTCGAGGTCTACTTCCCCAGGTTCACAATGGAGACAAAGTATTCCCTCGCCGAAGCCTTATGCAGCATGGGAATGCCGACGGCGTTCTCTCCACAGGCTGATTTCTCCGGTATGGACGGGACCGGGTGTCTCCTCATCAGCGATGTCATCCACCAGGCATTCGTCGAGGTCAACGAGGAAGGCACCGAGGCCGCAGCTGCGACAGCGGTTGTGATGGAATTGACGGCTTACATGCCCCCTGAACCGGTGCCGGTATTCCGTGCTGACCATCCGTTCATCTTCTTCATCCAGGATGACGAGACAGGAAACATCCTGTTCATGGGCCGCGTGGCAAACCCGGCAACTTCATAATTTTTTGAACTTTTCGCTACCTCGTGACCTCTGTACGGTGATCCACCTGGTTGATGGTTAGAAAAACAGCCTCCTCGCTGTTTCCTGTGGGCGGAATGGAATTACCTGTTTTTCAAAGAGGTATCCAGACTTAGTCATTGAACCGCCGCCGGGGCGCCCTTCGGGGGCGGCGGCATTCATCCTGTTCGGGGTACGGGAGCAAGAGCCACCTCGGTGTTTGCATGATGAGGGATCCTCCCCCACATACGATAGCGAAGAGCCGAAAAACATGATTCGCCTTCGCTCCCAGGCAAGTGCATTGCCATTCAACCTTACCCACTGGAATGGAGAGGTCTTCACCGAAGACAGCTACAATACGGCGGTGGATTTTAAAGTGATTGATGGATTACCCATGACGGTCCGTGTTGCAATGGTCGATCTCAAGGCCGGAACGGAACATGTGCCAGGGTGTAGATTTTTTTTGGGAAAACGTACAGGTGAAGAGTTTTAAAAACCGGTCATGGTGATATTACCGGCACGGACGGCAGGCCACCAGCATGTTCCCGCAGGAACCCCGCACATGTCTCATATGCTTTCAGGACAACTTCGCGCTCAATCTTTGGCACGCCGCAGGTGACGATATGAAGGGTCTTTGTATCAGGTCTCACTTTTGTCGAGTCCGAATCCCGGTAAGGATATATGGCAACAACCTGTTTTGAATCGAGAAGAATAACCTGGTTTTTCATGAGAATGACGGGTTTTTTCATTCCTATCCCGATAAATTCCTCCCCTTCTTCAGCAAACCGCATGAAAAGGTCTCCTTTTACCATATTCCTGTCAAAGGCGGCGATTGGGATGCCGCTCACGGCTGATGCCAGGTTGTACGAATCGACGGCGGTGTTTATCCGGGGGAGGACTCCTCCCGAAAGGATCCTCCTGACGAGTGCTTCGGAGGCGGGGCGGGTCTTTGTGGGGTCGACTCCGACGCTCCAGAAAAAATCACGGTAAGCCCTGAATACAGGTTCGGTACGTACACTTTCAAGCGAATAGCGTGATTGAATCTCTTTGGCCACCTCGACCTTCAGCGCTTGGAGTCCCTGGTTCTCTTTTTTGATATGAACGTCTGTTATAGTCCCCTCTGCGACACAGATGCCGGGAAAAGCGTCCAGAACACGGCGATCGAATTCCATGTACCTACCTTTGACCGGAAGTTTTTTAGCATTCCGGTAAAACGCCCCGCCTCCCAAAACCTTCATTCCCCCCTGTCACACATCTCCTGTATAATGACGCAACCGATCATCCTGGTCACCGGATCGACCGACGGGATCGGCAAGGCCACAGCCAGGGAACTTGCTCTTGCCGGTGCCCACGTAATTCTTCATGGCCGCGACCGGGAAAAGGGTGAGAAGGTACAGAGAGAGATAAAGAATATCAGCTGGAATACAGAACTGGACCTCCTGGTATCTGATCTCTCCAGCCTGTCAAACGTCCGGAGGCTTGCCGAAGAGATCGTATCAGCATATGATCGCCTTGATGTGCTCATCAACAATGCAGGGACCTATGAATTGCGGCGCAGGCTCACCGAAGACGGGATAGAGACGACATTTGCGGTCAACTACCTCTCACCATTCCTTCTTACCCGCCTGCTGTTGCCCCTGCTGCGGAAAAGTGCCCCTTCGAGGGTAGTGAACATGGCCTCGATCGCCCATCGCGACGTGAGACGGATCGAATGGGACAACCTGCAGGGCGAGAGACAGTACAATGCGTTCGAGGCCTATGCACAATCTAAACTGGCCGATATCACATTCACATACTCGCTTGCAGAAAGGACGAGCGGCACCGGCGTCACGGCAAACTGCCTGCATCCGGGGGTAATCGCGACAAAGATGCTTCGGGAGGGGTTTCCTTCCATCCGTGGGAAATCTCCCGCTCATGGTGCAAAAATTCCTGTTTTTCTTGCCCTCTCTCCCGATGCATCCCACTATTCCGGCATGTATTTCGAGGAAAGTCCATCGCCGGTTCGTTCATCGGATCTGACCTATGAGAGCCTGGTGCAGGAGCGACTCTGGAATGCTGCAGAAGAATTGACAGGGAGATGGTGAGATATTTTCCGGGACTCCCTGGTGCCAACAAGGTGTCTTCACAGTGCACCATTATCGCCAGAGATCCGTATCCCCTGAAAAGATTTTATAATACCCGGTATATATCAGGGGATCGAGGTGCAGTTCAGTATGGCGATGGACCCTGTATGCTATGTGGATGTGGATGAAGACACTGCCCGGTTCAGTTCCACGTACAGAGGAACAGATTATCACTTCTGTTCCGACTTCTGCCGGAAAAAATTCGAGGAAAACCCGGAAAAATATGCGAGACTGGCGACGAAGATCGATATCGGGACAGATATCAGCTGCTGATCAGGGCAGGATGGATAGGCAAAAGACCTGTTGGCAGGATTCCTGCATGGCACTGTTTCGGGAGTGCCCGACCCAAAAGGATCATCCTGGAGAGTGTGTCTGAAAAAGAGCCTGGTACCGGTGAGTTCAACCTTGCGATGAACCATTACCCTGCTGTTTTTTTAGACTAATATTTAATTACATCCTGCCCGAAACAAGAGAATAGATAACAGATCGTGTATTCAATACTCTACGTCGATGACGAACCCGCATTCCTCGACATTGCAGGGCTCTACCTCAAGCGATCCGGCGATCTCCAGGTAGATACTTCTTCTTCTGCGAAACAGGCTCTGAAGATGCTCCATACGAAGAAGTACGATGCCATCATATCCGATTACCAGATGCCTGTCATGAACGGGATCGAACTTTTAAAAAGACTGCGTGAATCAGGCGATTCTATCCCTTTCATCATCTTTACCGGCAGGAGCCGTGAGGAGATTGTCATCCAGGCATTAAATGAGGGGGCTGATTTTTACCTCCAGAAGGGGGCGGATGCAAAACCGCAGTTTGTGGAACTGGAACACAAGGTCAAGCAGGCAATTGAGAGGAGAAGGACCGAGCAGGCTCTCCGTGAAAGCGAGATACGGTTCCGGGAGCTGGCGCGGCTTCTCCCCCAGATCGTCTTTGAGTGCGACGTGGACCTGAATCTCACGTTTGTCAATGAGCCTGCCTTCAGGCTCATGGGGTATACGCCTGCCGATCTCTACAGCGGGATCAATGTACTGGATGCCATCGACTCTTCACAGCATCATCGGCTCAAGGAGAATATGTATCGCCTGGTACGGGGAGAACCGGTTACACACCAGGAATACACGATGGTTCGCAGGGACGGGAGTACCTTCCCCTCTCTTATTTATGCCTCTCCCATATTCAAAGAAAACCGGAATGCCGGATTCAGGGGGGTCGTTGTAGATATCGGCCCGACAAGGCAGAAGGACGATTACCGGAAGATCCTTGTGCAACTGCTTGATAATGCCCCGGAGGCCATCAGCGTCCATGATTTTGATGGCAATTTCCTCTACGTGAACCAGAAGGCTATCGACATTCATGGGTACAGCCGTGAAGAGTACCTTTCATTGAACCTCCATTCTCTCGACGCCCCCGGTACGAGAGAAAAGATCGCCGAAAGGATGCGGATTCTCGAGGAAAAGGGCGAGACATCCTTCGAGGTGGAGCATATCCGGAAGGATGGCTCGGTAGTGCCGCTCCTTGTGAAGGCGAAGTATGCCGACTGGGGTGGAAAAAAAGTCATTTTGAGTATCGCCACCGACATGTCGGATAGGAAGGGGACTGAAGTACGGAACAGGGAAGCGGAAACCAGGGCGACAATAGACAGTTTTCCCATCCCCAGTTTTGTAATTGACAACGACCACCGGATTATCATCTGGAACCGGGCGCTGGCAGAGCTCTCAGGGATACCTGCAGATGCGGTGATCGGTACCCGGCAGCACTGGAGGGCATTTTACAGGACAGAAAGGGATTGCCTTGCAGATCTCCTGGCCGACAACCGGATTGGCGACATCGAGGAGTTGTACAGCGGGAAATGGGCCCCGTCCAAGCTCATTCCCGATGCGTACGAGGTGACGGATTTCTTCCCGTATATTGGAGAGAACGGCCGCTGGCTCTATTTTACCGCAGCAATTATCAGAGGCTCCGATCGACACAGCATCGGCGTTGCAGAGACTCTCGAGGACATTACAGAGAGAATTGTGGCCGAGCAGGTTCTCTCCCAGACAAACAAGAAGCTGAACCTGCTCTCGAATATTACGAGGCATGATATTCTCAACCAGATCACCGTCCTGATGGGTGCGGCTGCCCTGCTTCGTGAGGAGGATCTTTCTTCCCGGGAGAGAATGGAGTTCCTTGACAAGATCGATACAAGTACGTCCATAATCAGGCGACATATCGAGTTTACACGCGAGTACCAGGATATCGGGATTGATTCCCCCACATGGCAGGCACTGGACCGGATAATAGCGAGAACGCTTGATCAATTCGATCTTTCACATATCGATCTCGATCTCGATCTTCCCGGGGTCGAGATCTATGCCGATCCGCTCCTTGAGAAGGTCTTCTACAACCTTATCCACAATTCTCTCGTCCATGGACAGAACGTGGCCAGGATCTCCATACAGGCCGATGAGAATCCGTACGGCCTTGCAGTACGGGTATCTGATGATGGATCAGGTATCGCCCACGAAAAGAAAGAAGAGATATTCAAACGAGGATTTGGAAAAAATACGGGTTTTGGTCTTTTCTTGGCACGGGAGATCCTTGATATCACCGATATTGGAATCCGGGAGATTGGCCTGGAAGGCGAGGGGGCATGTTTTGAGCTCTCTGTCCCCCGGGCAGGGTTCAGACGCTGCAATGGAAACGACGTGAGCTGATCGTGATCAGAAGTCATCACAGGCCATGTTGAAAGGAACAAGAAAATTTCTTTTGTAGCGATCCTGTACTCCAGATCATTTTTTCAAAAGTTCCAGCCGGGTGTTCAGCCCAGGGATTGGTTAATATCCCGTTATACGGGGATAGGCCGCCGTGCTGATGCATGGGGGGGAGGACCTGCCATGCACGATATCCGTTCGGGATCTATCCCACGCAACGGTGAAAAAATGAATCCCGATTCCTTCCATCTCTCCTCCGGGAAAAGATCACGCACCGGCACCACCCCGCTGCATTCGTCGTTTGAGGAAAAGCCCGTCTCCAATGAGCACAATCCCCAGTAAAATGATGATTAACGCAACGATCTCGACGAGAATCGTTATCATGGCATCAGGAGCGAAAAGTATGGCGCCGGCGAGCAGCAGTGAGAGTATACCGATCCCGAGAATCCTGAAAAATCCTTCCGGGACACCGCCCCTCCCACGGGAAAGTCTCTTTATCGAGACGATGCCGCTTGAAAAAGTCCATGAGGCGAGAAGGAGGAAGATCAAGCCGGCAGTCAGCTCCCCTGGCAGGAGCATGAGACTGGCACCGATTGCAATGATCCCCACCCCCAGGAGTATCCGGCTCCACGTTGCCCGACTTCTCCTGCCAAAGAGTGATCCGCGGATGAGAATTGAGACGCCCGCCGCCACCACGACGAGCGGAATCACGATAAGCACTATCCCTTCGAAGAATGCGAACGGGTCCAGTCCGATGAAAATTCCCGTCACAGTCAGGGCAAACCCCAACAAAAGAAGCATTCTCCAGGTGGTCTTCTGCTCGTCCAGTTCCTCTTTCGTATTGCGGGCACGGACATCCATGAAAAGAGCGCGAAACGTCCCTCCTATCATCAGGAGGAGAGGAGCATCGTCGATGAGGTGCCATACCGGGTGCACTTTCGGGTCACGCCGGTCCAGGTGGACACGCCATTCCGTGGTGGTCTCATGGACATGGTAGAGTCCCTTGCGGTAACTGGCAATTGTCCCGGGCGAGGGGATGTTCAACATCGATCGCTCCCATCCCGGGCCAAGCGGCTCTGTGACATCTTCCTTCGGAACCGCGACCTCCCAGACACCTTTCAAGAGAGGTTCCAGGAATTCATCGAGAGTGGTCAGAATGCATCTCCTTCGTGTAATTATGCCTGTATATGAGATACTACGGAATCACATAAAAGATACCCGTATGTGGAGTCGGCGCGTCTTGAGGGAGAGATCCTGCGTTTTCACATGGAGGGATCCGGCAAAGGATCCGCCACCCGCGGCGACCATGAGCGACGATCCCGAGGTGAATATGCCCTGGTTCACTATCTCCAAAAAGGAATCAGGGAGAGCCTTCGCGATACTCCCTGAACCGTTCCGCCATCTCACGCAGCCGGTTGTCCACCCGATAGTTGATGGACCCTTCTTCGAAGCTCCCGTCGGGTCCCTTCTCCCCTGCTTTCACCCCGGTGAGAACCTCGATCCCCTCATCTATCGTCTTCACAGGATAGATCCTGAATTTGCCACTCTCCGCCGCTTCTATGATCTCCTCTTTCAACATGAGATTCTGCACGTTTGATGCCGGGATCATGACCCCCTGGTCGCCATTCAGTCCAAGAGTCTTGCAGATCTCGAAGAATCCCTCAATCTTCTCGTTTACGCCGCCAATCGCCTGGACCACTCCGTTCTGGTTCACGGAACCTGTGACCGCGATCGACTGCTTTATCGGGATACGGGAGAGCGCGGAGAGCAGTGCATACAACTCCGTGCTGGAGGCGCTGTCACCATCAACGCCCGAGTAACTCTGTTCGAACACCAGCCTGGCAGCCAGGCTCAAAGGCTTGTCCTGGGCATACTTGTTTGCAAGGTAACCGGAGAGAATCAGGACTCCCTTTGTATGGAGAGGGCCTCCCATGGCGGCTTCCCTCTCGATATCGATGATGCCACCCTTCCCTACTCCAATGCTTGCCGTGACCCGGGAAGGACGGCCGAACTCGATGTCACCGAGCCCGATGACCGAGAGTCCATTGACCTGTCCGACTCTGTCGCCCTCGCTGTCGATCAGGATTATACCCCTGTTGATATACTCGCGAATCTTCTCCTGGACAAGGTTTGACCGGTAGATCTTCTCGTCGATTGCTTTCTGGATCTCTGCTTCTCCGATATACCACGCGTCATTCTTTCCGGCATAGAAATTCGCCTCCCTGATAGTGTCGGCGATATCGGAAAACCTGGTGCTCAGTTTCTGCTGGTCTTCTGCAAGGCGTGAACTGTATTCGATGATCTTTGCAACGGCGGGGGCTTCGAGGTGCCGCAGGTTGTAGTGATTACAGAGCGTGCAGATGAAGTTGCTGTATCTTTTTACATTCTCATCGTTCCGGTCCATGGTGACGTCGAAATCCGCTTTCACCTTGAAGAGCTCGGCGAAATCCGGGTCACCCATGTACAGGATTCGGTATATCTCGGGAGTTCCTACCAGGATGACTTTCAGGGAGAGTGGAATGGGTTCGGGCTTGATACCCTTGGCGGTGATGAATCCCATCCGTTCACCCGGTTCATCGGTCACTACCTCGCCTGTCTTGAGAGCGGTCTTTAAACCGTCCCATGAATAGGGATTCCGGAACAGGTCTTCGACCATGATGACCAGGTATCCCCCGTTTGCCTTGTGGATCGATCCCGGCCGGATCATGGTGAAGTCTGTTGAGACAACACCATACTCGACTTCCTTCTCCACCTTGCCTATCAGGTTTAAGTAGGTTGGGTTCTGTTCGAAGATAACCGGTGCCCCATCGTCGCCTGAGTTATCGACGATGACATTTACCTGGTATTTACGGAAGAGCAGTTCCTGGACCAGCGGGTGCTGCATCTGGGCCTGCGCCTGGGGGGGTTGTGCCTCGGGCAGGAACTGGTTGAGGTTGTCGATGATATCATTCTGGACCGAATCCAGGTATTCCTGGATCTCATCGATCTTCGAATACTTGTCTTTTAAGGCTGCCACGCGGTGGCCGAGTGCATTGAGAGCCACATCACGGTTGAGACGCTCAACACCCTCCTGGGCTTTCTGGTCCAGTTCACGAAGCTGCCGGAACGTGTTGCGCATCTCAGTCGAGAGTTCTTCCCTTCGTTTCTGGTAATCGTTCTGCACGTCCTCGGGCATGGCCTGGAACTCTTCCGGCGGGATTGGTTCGCCGTTGCGCGTGGGGATGATTACGAGTCCCTGGGGGGATGTCTGGATCAGAAAGCTCTTCTCCTGGGCGACGGCATTCAGCCTGCTTATGAGTTCACCCTTCTGCTGTTCGAGGTTTCTGATGGCCGCGTCCCTCCTGGTTGCATAGTCTTCGCTCTCAAAGACCTTGGGAATGAGCTGCCTCGCCTCCTCGATGAACGATGCCAGTTCGTCACGGAAGGTCTTTCCCGTTCCGGGCGGGAGCTTGATGGCATTGGGTTCGTAAGGGTTTTTGAAATTGTTCACATATATCCAGTCGTTTCCTCTCGGTTTTTGTGCGGCAACCTGGGCGAGGTATTTTCTGACCGCGGAGGTTCTCCCTGTCCCGTGCATTCCCGAGGCATAGATATTGAATCCCTCTTCCTGGATGTTTAATCCGAATTCGAGTGCCTTTATTGCACGGTCCTGGCCGATGATCTCTTTGAGAGGGGTCAGTTGATCGGTGCTTTTGCAATCTATCCTGCTGGAATCCAGGGCGTGTCGCATCTTCTCCGGTGGCAATGGGGCAATCATCATCTCTCACCAATCCTTCTTAATCGGTCGTCTATTGAATCGGTGGAGCAAAAGAGTTATTGGTCCGGCGCGGAACCGTCTCCCGGCAGCCCTTATATGATCCCGTTCAAGGTCAGAAAAGAGGTAGGACCCTGCAAGACGTCATAAGACCTCCGGGAATACCGAAACGGCATCAACTCCCTGGTGGGCTTGTTCTCCTGCTATCGGCTATCAGGTCCTGGAGTGCTGTCTCCAGTTCGAGAGGTCTCCTCGATCCGATGAGAAAGGTTCTTCCACTGGAAAGCCTGACCAGGACGCCCCTGTCACCCGAGACGGTGTAGGCGATACCCTGTCGTCCATAACGGATACCCCAACCGCCGTATTCCCGAAATGGCCTGTATACAATGGCCATCGCACCTTCGATCTCTGCCGCGGCAACTTCCTTCCAGCGGGGATGTAATGGAAACATCCTGAAGACGAGTCTCTGTCCGGTCACGAGAATTTCGAGTCTCATCATGAGAAACAATGCCGGAAAGATCACTCCAAATATTGCCAATAAAAGAAACACCGCCCAATCAGGAGCAGGGTTATTTCCAAAAGACTGTTTGAAGACGATCTGCCGGATGAAAGCATACCAGGCAAGAGCGGCAATAAAGATAACAACGACCCATATCCAGACCTGCCGAAACCGTTGCACCTCAAAAAATGTGCAACCTTCGTGAGAGTATTGACCACTCATGGGTGGTTTAGCTTTTTTTTGGGGGAAAAATAAATGATTTGTGGTTTGTGCCTAGCCAATACTACCCATGAAGAGACTTAAGGCAAGACCTGTCACCAGGGCAACCAGCGCATCTGATGTGAAGTAATTCAGGGAAAGAAGCTGTTCCGGCGGGATCCCTCCCCAGAAGAAGCCGAGCACGATGGAGAGGAGTCCCCCTATGAGAACCGCCGCCGCCAGGTGTCGTACCCCCTTCCAGTAATCATGGTAGGTGAGCCTGATAAAGAGGAGGCTTGCGAGGAGGAATATGCAGAAGAATGCCATTCCGGTCTCTATAGAAGGTGCTGCGGTGGTTTTTGATGAGAAAACCCCGAACTCTGCTATTATGATATAGGCAATAACCGCGCCTATCCGTTTGTCGTTTTTCAGTGCCGATACTGATAGTTCATTCCTGATCCGTGAACCGATCGGGACCGGCACCCCGTCTTCTCCGGTCCCGGTGACTGCGGGAACCACATCTTTCCCGTCGGGTTCTCCTCCTGGAGAAATCTCTGCATCATGTTGCGGTTCCCATGTGTCTCCTCGTTCCCGGATCCCGGGCAGTGTCTCGCCCTCCGAAACCTCTGCGGGTCTCTCCTCTGATTTTTGAAGAACGATGAGTGAACGGAATGCGACATAGAGGGCAATCGAGAATGCAACCACGCCGATAACAAAGCCTGCCGCTCCGAATAGGATTGTTCCTGTGGAGAGACCTTCAAGGCTTAATTTGAGGGCAAACATCCTCATGAATTCGAAGAAGGCAAGGGATACGATAATGAGAAGGAATACCTTCTTCAGGACCAGTACAAGCACAGTCGTAAGTTTCTGAACGATGATGATGCCCGCATACAGGAGGATGAGAAAGATGACGATCGCAAAGACATCTCCCCTGGCAACCTCATTGGGAAGGGAATATACGTACGAGGCAAGCGATGAAGTGTTGAAAGCAAGATCTCCAAAATCCACCATCGTGCTGTTCGCCCCGGGATACCTGACAGTATACATACCGCAATGGCAAAAAAAGTTCCCTCTCGCCGGATCGCTCCCGATCATTTCCCCAGCGAAGACCGGTTTACAGAATTTTGACTGCTCCCTCCTGTTGCACAACCGGTTTCGGGTTACACGGGCACGGCGGGGTTTCCTGTCGCTTTGAGCCTGCCTCTCTCTGGTTTAGTACCGCCCCAGTCCATAGACCGAGGTGCCCTCACCCGTGGTCCAACCGGAGAAGGGGCCGATCACTGTGAAATGGACCCTGTCGTGGTACGAATTCCCGCTCCATCCTCCCAGCCACCACGTGTTTTCCCCTTCCATTTCAATCTGGATAGAAAGTCTGGTATGATTCGATGCTCCAAAGTCTGCATAGACAGGCACGGTATACGTATAGCATGTGACAGGCATGTTATCCGGGTGCGGGAATGTGCAGGGGACTTGCGTGGTTTTTGTTCTCGGTCCAAGGACCGGTTCTGTGCCTTCAGGAGATATTGTCTCGACAGCTGATTCGGAATCGACCCGGACCCCCAGGACTACAGGGGTCGGGCGGTTCACAGGCACCTCAGTTTGATCTGACTCCTCATCTGCCGCCAGTGGTGTAACGGGCGTAGAGGCGATGATCCGCGGTGCAGATATCTTTAAAAAGATGCCATCGAGGGTTGGAATAACCGTCAGGTTCCAGTCATCCGGGACGCCCGTCATCTGCCCCGATTCAATGGCATCGACTATCAGGGACGGTCCATTCACCGATCCTATCGGGACAATGATAACAGGATTATGTACCGGCCCGGTTGACTCGATCTGTACCGTGTATCTGTACGAATGAGCCATGGATTCCTGCCTGATACGATTGGATTCGTAGTATACCAGGGCTGCTGAAATCACCACGATTACCAGTATCAGAGAGATTATCGCCTTTTTGTCCATATCTACACAGGTCTATTTTCATTGAGATTACAGATTAAGCTGACGCATGATGGGAAGAGAACAGTCCGCAGGGCAGATGGAGAAATTATGGAACCTGTATAGCCAGATCGAGAAACATCAGCACGGCCTTCGAATACAACTCCGGAAACTGGCAGGCGATGCCGTGACCTCCCCTCGGGATCCGTACCAGCCATGAAGCAGGGATATGTCTTCCTTGACGTTGCGCCGGGGTGACGGCGACCCGCAGGCAGAGGCGGGAGAGTGCTCCCCGGTCTGTTTCGAAAGTGCTATCTTTGCCGGGCTGAACAGATATCTTCGTGAACTATCGTTCTATCCTTCTTATTGTTATCTCAGCGTCAATTGTAGCCGCGGGTCTCATGCTATTCTGGCAGGCATCCTCTTCCGGGGACGAGCCGGTGTCCATCGCAATTGTCACCACATCCGATCTCCAGAGCAGGCTTTTGCCATTCAAAAATGAGACCGGGTCCCCTGTCGGCGGCATCGGAAGGATTGCGACAATGAAGGCAAAAATCGAAGAAGAATCCGACATCACGCTCCTGATCTCTTCAGGAGACGAGATGTTCGGCTCGTTTTATACCATGTACTCGGGTCGCCCGGAGATGGAAGCAATGACCGCTGCCGGCTATGATGTGGCATGCCCCGGAAACCATGAATTTGATTATGGAAAAGATCTGTATCTTGAGGCTGCAGGTTTTGCAGGTTTTCCCATCGTCTGCTCGAATGTATTTCTCGAAGATCCATCCCCTGGCCGGGTTATCAGGGAATCGGCGATGTTTGAAGAGTCGGGGGTAAAAATCGGTGTATTCGGCCTGATGACACCTGATCTTTCCCGGTTGTCCAGCCCTGGAGAGGGTGTCCGTGTCGATCCCGACATCACCGGGATCGCGGGGGATATGTCTGAAAAACTCCATTCTGAAGGAGCAGACCTGGTGATCGCGGTCACCCAGACCGGGATCGAGACCGCGCGCCGGATCGCGGAGACTGTCCCTGGCATCGACCTGATCATCTGCAGTCTCGACAACGGGCGCGTATACGAGACGGTCGTTGGCCCTGAAAACCATGAGGCAATTATCGTCCAGGACGGACTGCAGGGGGAAGGGCTGGGAGTTCTCCGTTTCACTTACGTGGGAGATGGAATACGGGATCCGGTATTTGACCAGGTCTGGCTTGATAACACCATCCCGGTGGATCCTGCGGTGGAAAGCATCGTCGGCCCCTATCTTGCAGACTACACTGACAGGCTTTCCCAGCCCATCGGAGAGATAACCCGTCCGCTTGATACCAGGAAGTCGACAGTCCGGACCGGGGAGGCCGCTGCCGGGAACCTGATTACCGATGCCTGGCGGGCCCATTTCCCGGAAAGCAGGATTGCATTCTTCAATGGAGGAGGGATCAGGGGCGATACCCTCTATCCTGCCGGTGATGTCGATTTCCGCACCATCAGCGAGGTACTGCCCTTCAACGACGAGATCGTTGTTATCCAGATGAAAGGAAGCGATATCCGCCAGGTCCTGGAGTGTTCCGCTTCGGCACTGGGACCGGAGTACGAAGGAATCGGGACAGGCGGCTTTCTCCAGGTATCGGGTCTGCACTACGAAATTGATATCAATGAAACGCCATATTCGGCGATATATAACGGAAGCGAGCTGGTTGCGGTGAAGAATGCCGGATCGAGAATCAGGAACATGACCGTGGAGGAACCTGATGGTTCTTTTCGCCCGCTCGATGACGAAGAGACCTACACGGTCCTCGTCAACGCCTGGCTTGCAGGCGGCGGTGACGGGTACTGGATCTTTTCTGCCGCTGAAAAACAGAATGACACCGGAGTATATGACATCGATCCGGTACTGGAATACATACGGGAGAACAGCCCACTGTCGCCGGTTGTTGAGGGAAGGATCAGGATCCACTGATTCGCCTGGCACCGTGGAATGGACCATCCCTGATTATTCATCTCCTTCACCCGCCTTTTCTGGGGTTATTCCTGATCAGGGAACACAGCCGATCAGGCGGTTGATCTATCCGGTCCGGTTATCGGAATATTCCGGTGTCCTGATCCTCTGAAAGGAGGCAGGTCAGATGAGAAATTCCCGGATTAGCAGGTACTGTTTTTCATGAATGCCCTCTGTATCATTTTCTCTCACCGCCAGGCAAAGCCCATCTCGTCTCTCATCAATTTCAGGCCATATCGAGTCCTTTCAGGGAAGAAGGCTCCGGCCTTCCGGACAGAGGGGTGAAGTTATACCTGCATGGAGGCAACACGATCTCTCTATGAATACCAGGATCGGTGTCTGCGGGATTGCATGTGAAGTCTGCCCGCGTATGACCCGGGGGGAGTGTCCCAACGGTGAAACGGGGTGTGTTCCCAGGAACTCTCCGGTATGCGCCATTGCCGACTGTGCATTCAGGAGAGGTGTGCGCACATGTTTTTCCTGCTCCGGGTTCCCATGCGAACTGACGGGGAAGGGTCCAGTATCACCTGGATTCTGTAGGTATATTGCCGGAAAGGATCCAGGCGGATGAATCTTTCCCATCATGTATCCTGTCATGAATTTTGGATTCACGCGGAATGCGAGCGCACGTTCCGGGCCCGTTGTTCAGGCAGTCCCTAACAGGACCGCCATATAGGCCAGGTAGGCAATAATGAGGGCTGCAGCCCAGATACGCCCCTTCTTCTCGTCCATGAGCAGTGGAGGAATCACGGCAAGCGAAAATGCGAGAAGGACCAGTGATCCCGATGCCAGGGGAATGGGGATTGGGACAAACAGTGAGCATACCCCAGGGATGAACAGGAGATTGAATATATTGCTTCCAAGCAGATTTCCAATCGAGATCCCCGGGCTTCCCTTGAGTCCTGCCACGATCGAGGTGACCAGCTCGGGAAAGGACGTCCCGACTGCTACCATGGTAAAACCTATTACAAACGGAGGAATTCCAAACATCCCTGCCAGTTCCACCGCTGCGGTCAGAAGGAGGTGGGACCCGATGATGATCATTGCAAGACCCGCAATTGTCAGCAGCAACGGGTAATTGCCAGTCTTCCCCTGTGGACAATCTTCATCATACCCTGATCTCCAGAAAGATGCCAGCACTATTCCAAAAACCGCCAGGAAAACAAGTCCTGAAGCGAGATCAAGGATTCCCCGGGCAGCGAGCAGGATATATGTGAGGGTGGCGAGGAGCATCAGCATGCTGTACCGGAGCTCCGGCCCCCGCTCCTTGATGATCAGGTTGGGCCGGATCAGGACAGTAAGTGCAAATACGAGCCCGATGTTTGCTATGCAACTCCCGACGATGTTTCCGATCCCGATCTCGGAAAAACCGGAGAAGAAGGCTTCACCGCTCACCACGAGTTCGGGAAGAGAGGTACCGAAGGCTATCACGGTCAGGCCTATGGTCATGGGTGAGATGCCCAGTTTCAGTGCAAGACCCTCCGCACCATCCACTGTGTAGTCCGCACCTTTTGCCAGGAGCACGATCCCTGCAGCAAGGATGACAAATGAGATCAGAATTTTCAAAACCCTCCCGTACCTGATGAGATGGTATAATCTGTACCGTTACGATGGATCCCCGTATTTTAAAAATAATACCGGTGCGTCACGGGCTTTTCGAATCCCCAAAGGATCAAAAAACGATCAAAAGAGTTATCTCCGCGCCAGAGATACCGGGAGATTACGGGTAGGTTTGCGACAGATGGCCAGACATCGGAGAAAGATCTCAAGAAAACCAGGCCTTCCCCCCGGTACCCTTGCACCGGAAGGCATAGCAGGCAAAACGCCTGTCAGGATTACCGTGCTCGACTACGATGCAGCCCGGTTCCTGGAGAAGGAGCTTCCCCTTATAGAGGAGATCATTCCTTTTCGGGATACCGACTCGGTGACATGGATAAATATCGACGGCCTCGAGAATACTGCGGTCATCGAGAAAGTCGGTCGTATTTTTGATATCCATCCTCTCATTCTCGAGGATATCCTCAATACCAGTCAGCGACCGAAGATGGAAGATCTTGACCGGTACCTCTATGTCCACCTGAAGATGCTGCAATACAGGGAGGAAGACGGGGAGATTGGGATAGAACACGTCAGCATGCTGGTCGGAACACGCTTCCTCATCTCGTTCCAGGAGAAGAGTGGCGATGTCCTGGAGCCTGTCAGGGACAGGATACGAAAAAACGGCCGGATACGAAAGTTCGGGCCGGACTACCTTGCATACGCGATAATAGATGTCATCGTTGACAATTATTTCCTGGTCATGGAACACCTCGAGGAGAAAGTCGAGACCCTTGAAGAAGAACTCGTGCAGAATGCCGGCCCTGAATCGCTTGAGCGGCTCAATCGTCTCAAAAAGGATCTGATTTACCTCAGAAAATCCGTATGGCCTCTCCGGGAAGTCATTTCAGGCATCGAGCGTATCGAACCCCCGCTGGTGGAGCAGTCGACTTCGATTTACCTGAAGGACGTGTATGACCATGTCATTCAGGTCATCGACACACTTGAGATATTGAGAGATATGGCCTCCGGAATGATCGATATCTACCTCTCCGGCCTGAGCTACCGGGGAAACGAGATAATGAAGGTCCTTACTCTTATCGCGACGATCTTCATACCCTTAACATTTGTCGTCGGGGTGTATGGAATGAACTTTCACAATATGCCTGAATTACGCTGGGAATACGGATACCTGTCAGTCTGGGCGGTAATGATCGTCATCGTCACAGTGATGGTTGGCTATTTCAAGAAGAGAAACTGGATATAGTGATCTTTTCCTTTCCCTGGCGTCTCTGCCGGACATAGATTTGAAAAATGCCTTGTATGTGGAGGTTCCATTACCTCAATAATCCATGGATACCAAGATCCTCCTCATCCTTTCGCTGGCTCCTGCGATCTTCTGGCTCTGGTATTTCTATACGAGGGACAGGTACGAACCCGAGCCCATCCCCTGGATCGTCACCGTATATCTCATGGGGATACTCGTCACAATCCCGGCAGCCCTGGTAGAGGGGATCATCGGCCTGCTTGTCACCGACTTCCTCATCGCCGTTGCCGTCGCCCCGATCGTCGAGGAGTATGCAAAATTCTTCGTCGTGAAGAACACGGTCTACAGGACGAGGGAGTTTGACGAACCAATCGACGGGATTGTCTACGCTGCCGCTGTCGGGCTCGGTTTTGCAACGCTCGAAAATGTCATCTATGTATTCTCATCCTTTGAGACCTCGTTTCTCTTCGCTGTCCAGACAAGCGTTGTACGTGCACTGATCTCTGTACCGGGCCATGTACTCTTCTCGGCGATGTGGGGTTTCGCACTCGGCCAGGCCAGGTTTACGTTCGGTGCTGCACGGGACGGGGTAGTAAGACGCGGGCTTTTCATGGCCATGCTCTCGCATGCACTCTTCAACTTCCTTCTCTTCTGGAACCTGGGTTTTGCCGTGCTGGTCCTGGTAATAGTTCCCTTATTCTGGTGGCTCATCACCAAGAACATCGCGATTAGCCTCGATCAATCCCCGTTCAATCGGAAAAGGGATTGATGAAGCCCAGGTATCATTCCCGCCCTGCCAGCAGCTTCCATGGATATCGTACGCGGGACATGAGAACTGCCGAGAGGAGAATGAGCACGGGGATGGTCGCAAGTGCCGAGATCAGGGAATATGTGTCGACAATCATGCCCGAGAACGCGACACCGACACCACCGGCACCAATGGCGACACCGATCATCATCCCGGAGGCGATGCCAACCGACCGGGGAACCATCTCATGCGACATTGCAACGGTTACGGAAAAACTGGACCAGAGGAAGAAGCCGAATGCCAGGAGGAAGAGTACCGAGATGACCCCCTCCGTCATGAGGAAGGCGGCGAGTGCCGGTATGGAGAGGACGAGTCCAGCAAGGACAAACTCTTTTCTCCCGTACCGATCAGAGAGTTCCCCTCCAACAAGCTGTCCTGCGACCCCTGCAAGAAGTGTCAGTGTTACCAGGAGATTTGCCGTGAAGATATCAAGTCCCCTCTCCATAAGAAAAGGCGGGAAGAACGCAATGGCTGAAAAGACCGCCCATGCCCTGAACGTGGATGCGAAAAAGAGGGTCCTGATAGGTTTGATGACAGAAAGAAAGCCTTCTCCGTGAGACCCGCTACGTTGAACACTCCTCTTTTTGCTGGCAGGCGGGATGATTCGCCGTAAGACCACGGCCATGATGACAGCCGGTATGACGAGCAGGAGCAGCCCTTTTAATCCGAGAAGGAATACGACCCCGCCCGCCATGAGCGGGCCGAGTGCGTACCCGATGTTTCCCCCTACCACGAAGATCGAAGTGATCCTGCCGCGGTTGGTATCAACAGCCATCCTGGATACCTGGCTTAATGCATTGGGATGGAAGCAGGCGTGACCTATCGCGGCCATCGCGGCGCAGAAGAGTAAAAGGGGGTAATTGCCGATTATGCCCATCAGGGAGATAAAGACCGCAGAGATCATGATGCTCGAGGAGACATGAACCTCGAAGCCCTTCTCGTCAGAGAGCCAGCCGAAAACCGGCTGGGTCATGGATGAGGTGAGATTGAATGCCGTAACAAGGAGCCCGGCCATGAAATAGCTGAACCCGAAGACCGAGATGAAAAGGGGAAGGATCGCAGTGATGACGGGCATATAGATGTCTGTTACAAGGTGGGCGAGAAAGAGCGAGAAGACGCCCTTGTAGGGGGAGGTCAAGGCTGCATACTCCGTATGACAAAAATTTCAACCCTGATCTCCTGAATATCCTTTTTATGGAAGGAAAAGGTCCGTTTCATGGGGAATGCGACATCCACCACTTCCTGGATCTCTCCCCGGCCGCGGATATATTCTTCCAAAAACTTCCTGCTGCCCCTGTTGAAGATGGCGTAGGTGACAGTCCCGAGTGCCAGTGCCGCATCGATGAACGGGCGGTCCGCGTGTGCGACCTGTGCCCCAAAGGGGGGATTCATGATCACGGTGTCGCAGAACCCGATTTTTGCCAGTATCTCCGGGTCACGGACGTCGCCGGTAACAAACTCAGGTTCCGCACCGATACTCTCTGCATTTTTTCGTGCACGTGCAACTGCCTGTTCATCGATATCAACACCCTTTACAGGAGATGCCCCGAGAATACACGCACCTATCGAGAGGATGCCGGTTCCACATCCCAGGTCATGGACGCGTTTTCCGGAGATATCGTCTCTCATCAGTGCATGATAGAGGAGCCGCGCCGCAAGAGACGCAGGCGTCCCGTACTGTTCACGCCTGGCAGATGGAGAATCGAACCCTTCCACCTGCTGGAGTACCATCTCCAGTTGTTTCAGCCGCATCCTACTCAATCTCGTCGATCTGGTAATCGTCCCAGGAACGGACCCCGCATATTATCTCATATTCGGCTGGTGTGATTACCGGAACCGGAAACCTGGACTGATCGTCGTACGCAAGCCTCGGGCAGGCGGTATTCACGTAGCAGGAGAATCCCAGGTTGAGCAGTTCGTCAGGATCCACCTCTTCTGTCATCACCAGGAAGCCTGTATCTGAGAGCGATTCGAGTCTCTTAGCAAGGGTATACCTGTTCTGGCCCTGCTTGAGACTGACGATAATCCCGTATTTTTTTGCCTTCCTGGCCTTCTCTATGAGCGCATGCCTTATTCGTAAGAATCTGCCGGCATCGACCTCCCTTGCATCACCGGTATAGGGGTCGAGGGCGATGACCCTGGCCCCTGTAGCCAGCTGCACTCCCAGCGGGTGGAATACACCTGTTCCCACATAGAGTACTTCGGAGACCCCTGGTATCCTGGCTGCAGAGAAAGAGCAGCCGAGTACCTGTCCCGGATATCTCACCCTGCTTCCTCCCTCCTGGAAAACCGCCTCGATTCCCCGTGACTCCAGGTAGTCCCTGATCTCTTCGCCCATGTGGACATGCTGGACTGTGGTTACGACACCGACCTTTCTCTCCCTGAGGAGGGGCAGCGCCTTCTCCAGGATAGTGGGGTCAATGTCCATGAACAAGGGTTCGAATATGATGTCCGGGTGTGCGATCATCTCGGAATGTCCGAAATGCACCAGCACATCGGCATACTCAAGGAGGCGCAGTGCAGGGTCACAGGCACCGTAGCAGGGATCTCCGCTGACCAGAACCTGGAAACCCTCGTCCCTTAATGCCCTGGCGATGGCAGGGCCTCTCCTTTTCAGGCCCTCAGGAAACTGGAGGGCCACTCTTCTTGCACCCCGCTCATGAAGTCTTCGTGCCAGTTCAGAGATATCTGTCAATGACCTGCACCCTGTCCGTGACTTCGATGGTGACCAGGGACTTGAAGGGACGCCCGATATCGGCCTCTCCCCTCTGGATGGCAAAGCAGATATCGGCCACTTCTGCTCCTGCGATTTCAAGAGCTTTGAGGAGTGCCCGGGTCGTCCCGCCGGTGCTCACCACGTCGTCAACGATGACCACCCGATCACCCTCGTTGATGCCATTTAAGTAGAGTTCTCCCTTCGAGTACCCTGTCGACTGGTGGATGGCAATCTCACCAGGAAGAAGGTACTCCCTCTTCCTGACGATGTTCATGGGAATATCGGTAAGCGTGGATATGACCGCCCCGATGTGGATCCCCATGGCCTCGGCGACGACGATCCGGTTGACTCCATCAAGGTCAAGCACCTTGATCATCGCCGCGGCGACTTCCCGGAGCAGCCCGGGCTGCACCTCAGGGACTCCGTCGGTGATGGGATGAATAAAATAATGGTATTCGCCTCTCTTTACAATCGGACAGGATTCAAGTGATTTAACCAGTCTTTCAAGCATATTTCTCACCGATATCTTCTAAAAATGATTCTATGACCCCTGCGGTCACGTGGGGCATGCATACTATCCGCAGGTGGCCCCTTCGTGTCCACGAGACCTGCCAGGGTGCAGGGATCTCCCGGGGGAGGAAGGTCGCAACATTGACCTCCGGTGTCACCACTCGTCTGAACCCGAATGTCTCCATTCCGTCGATAAGCCGCCAGGTATTCTTCATGCAGCCGTGCACAACCGCCCTCATTCCCTCTCTTCCAAGGTATTCGAGTACCGCGAGCGCCCCTGCGACAGGTCCGCCCGGCCGGGTTCCGCTCAGGGTGAACTCCTGCTTCACCGTGAGATACGGGGTTTCTACGGAGAGCGAAGAGATGGACTCACTCTCCCTGACGATGAGGCAGCCCGCCGGAATGGTACTCATCCCCATCTTGTGGGGGTCGACAGCCAGGCTCGATACTCCAGGAAGCGCGAAATCGAACGGTGTATGATCGTCCATGAACGGAAGGACCATCCCTCCGAACGCCGCGTCGACATGGAGAAATATCCCCGAATCAACAGCGATATCTGATAGTGCGGGTATAGGGTCGACAACACCGTATTCCGTGGTGCCGGCGATACCGACCAGGCAGCAGGTCTGGTCGTCGATTGCCTCCTTGGTGCGTTCAATGTCGATCCTGAAATCATCATCGACAGGGATTGACCTCATCTCCAGGCAGAGGATCTCGCACGCCTTTTTGAAGGAGAAATGTGCAGATTCAGGCAATACAACATTCGGCCGCTTCTTATCCGCCAGGGTCTTTGCCATGCGGAGGGCCTGAATGTTCGACTCTGTCCCCCCGGAAGTTGCATAACCCGATGCCTTTGGAAGAGAATAGAGGTTGCCCAGGCGCTCTATGAGTATCTGTTCGAGCGACGAGGTCCCCCGAAAGAGTCCCGGATCGCCAAGGTTTGTCTCAATGAACATGATATGCGCCCTGACTGCAACGGGGTGGGGGATTGTGCACATGGAAGAGAGGATACGCGAAGGGTTCATATCCTCGCCCTTCTTCCCGGAGAGATATTCAAAAAGGGTATCCTCGCTGCAGCCCTTCTCGTTCATGATCCCACGCGATGTGAACCGGAAGTGTTTGTCCTCGTGTTAAAAATTGGGTTGTTATCCTCTAGAACTACCGGTTCAGGCTTTTCTGGCAGCTTCAAGAATAATCCCCTGTTCGGTCCGGGCAACGGTCTCCCGGATCTTTGCTATTGCATCGATATTGGCCGATACGCTTGTTATTCCGTGTTCAACAAGCCACTTGACCATCGGGGGTTCCGATCCCGCCTGCCCGCAGATCGAGCATTCAATCCCGTGATCACGGCATACGCGTATTGCGGAGTCGATGAGGGCAAGGACCGCCGGGTGTTTCGGCTGGTACATGGAAGCCACGTTCTCGTTGTTCCTGTCAATGGCGAGCGTGTACTGGATCAGGTCATTTGTGCCGAATGAGGCGAATTTGATCCCGGCCCTGATGAAGTCTTCGATCATGAGGACGCTGCTCGGGATCTCGATCATGATCCCCAGTGTCGCCTTCTCGACATCAACTCCCCAATCCTGCATCATATTCCTGGCCCTGATGAATTCCTGCGGATGTGAGACCATCGGGAACATGATTCCCAGGTTGTCGTACCCCTGGTCCCAGAGCCGTTTGAATGCCTCGACCTGGAGCCGGAACTGTTCAGGAGTCTGGAGATCCCTCCGGATCCCCCTCCAGCCAAGCATCGGGTTATGCTCTGCTGGTTCGCTCTCCCCGCCTGCCATGTTCCTGAATTCGTCGGTTGGGGCATCAAGGGTTCTCACCCAGACCGGTTTTCCATAAAATGCGTCGAGGACGATCTTGATTCCGTTATACAGTTCCTGGACAAATTCTTCCTCTTTTCCGTTCGCGATAAACCAGCCCGGAGTGCGGTTGAGTCCAAGGATCAGGTGTTCGATGCGGAGCAGCCCCACACCGTCGGCCCCCGTGGCTGCCGCACGTCCGGCGGCCTCGGGTATGGAGACGTTGACCTTCACACTTGTCGCGGTGATCAGACCGGTAGTGGCTCCCGCTGTGGCAGGGGCTTCAGCACGTGTTTCTGCAGTCTTGATCGCACCTTCAAAGACCTGGCCCTTCTCCCCGTCCACCGTGATCATCTGCCCCGGTTTCAGGACGGTGGTCGCGTTCCTGGTTCCCACAACAGCCGGAGTGCCGAGTTCCCTGCTGACGATGGCTGCATGGCAGGTCATCCCCCCTTCATCGGTGACGATGGCTGCGACCCTGCGCATTGCCGGCACCATGTCGGGATTGGTCATCTTCGTGACCAGTATATCTCCTTCTTTCACTTTTCCGGCGTCTTTTATGTCCCGGACGATGACCACCTTTCCGGATGCGATTCCCGGCGATGCGCCCTGCCCCTGCACGATAATCTTTCCGGAATCACCGGAAGACGAATCCCTGGAAGAGACCGCGGATCCAATCGTGGTTATCGGCCTTGACTGGAGAATGTAGATATCATGAGCGACGATCGCCCACTCGACATCCTGGGGAACCCCGTAATGGGTCTCTGCAATGTTTCCGAATGATGCGAGGCGGCTCACCTCTTCGTCGGATAAAACCGGTGCATCCCTGCGGTCTTCCCCGACATCGACGACCTTGGTCCCATTCTCACCGTCCGATACGATCTCGATGTTTTTCGTGGCTATAAGCCGGTCAACCACTTTTTCGGACCTGTTATCAAAGACATACTTGTCAGGTGAAACAGAGCCCGATACAACCGCCTCGCCAAGGCCCCAGGATCCCTCGATGATGCTTAAGGGCTCTCCCGTCACGGGGTGCGATGTAAACATAACCCCTGCCTTCTCGGAGTGAATGAGTTCCTGCACGACAACCGCGATATTTACACTCCTGTCGTCGAATCCCTGTTTTGAACGGTAGTATATTGCCCTGGCGCCGTAAAGCGAAGCCCAGCATTTCTGGACCGCTTCAAGGAGGTTTTTCTCTCCCTTTATATTGAGATAGGTCTCCTGCTGACCCGCAAAACTGGCATCAGGGAGGTCTTCGGCTGTTGCACTTGATCGAACCGCGACAATGAGCCTGGATCCCCCCATCTTTTTATAGGCCTTGCGGATACCATCCGTGATAGAACCCGGCATCCTGGCACCCATTATCGCTTTCTTCGCACGATTTGAGGCCGCGTCGAGCGCATCACTGTCATCGACGTCGAGTTTTTCCAGGTCGTTGAATATGACGTCTTCAAGATTCTCCTCGACCAGAAACCGCCTGAATGCATGACTCGTCACCACGAATGCCTTCGGGACGGGAAGCCCTATCGCAGACATCTCTCCAAGAGATGCACCTTTACCGCCTACAGCGGCAATATCCTCTTTCCTGATCTCCTCAAGCCACAGAATATCCGGCATCTGTTTCATGCACGCACCACTTATATCTCACTCTTCATGTGCTTAATAAATTATCATCCATTTGAGTCTCTTCCCTTCTTCACCGTGGTCTTCGGAGCACTTCAGGAATGGCTGAAGAAAACCCTCAATACGTACGATGCCGAATATATGTGGGTTTTATTGTGAGCACGAGAATACTTGTCAGTGATCCGCTGGCAGAAGAAGGCCTGGAGATCCTTCGCAGGGAGTACGAAGTGGATGTGCTGACGGATCTCAAAGAGGATGAGCTGGTAAGGAAGATCGGGGATTATGATGCACTCCTCGTCCGCAGCGGTACTGAAGTGACGGCAAAGGTGATAGAAGCCGGAAAGAAGCTCCGGTTCATCGGAAGGGCGGGAGCTGGAGTGGACAACATAGATATGGATGCCGCCACCCGCAGGGGTATCATCGTTGCCAATGCACCGGAAGGAAACACGCTTGCCGCCACGGAACATACCATGGCAATGATGCTCTCACTGGCGAGAAATATCCCCCAGGCAAACGCCTCGCTCAAGAGCAGGGAATGGAAGAGATCGAAGTTCATGGGTGTGGAGCTGAATGAGAAGACACTCGGGATCGTGGGCCTTGGCAGGATCGGCAGGGAGGTTGCCAAACGTGCATCGGCGCTCGGTATGCATATCGTAGGATATGATCCGTTCATCACCAGGGACAAGGCCGCACAGATCGGTGTCGAGGCGGTCTCTCTCGAGGAGCTCTTCAGGGTATCGGATGTGATAACCGTCCATACACCGCTTATCAAGGAGACAAAGCATGTCATCAACGAAAAGACCATCTCCACCATGAAGGACAACGTGCGAATCATCAATTGCGCACGGGGCGGAATAATTGATGAAAAAGCCCTCTACGAAGCGGTGAAATCAGGAAAAGTTGCCGGGGCGGCTCTCGACGTCTTCGAGGAAGAACCGCCTCTCAACTCTCCCCTGCTGGAACTTGACACGGTAATCACGACACCCCATCTCGGGGCGAGCACCGTAGAGGCACAGAAGAATGTCGCAGTCTCAATCGCAAGGCAGTGCATCGCGGTCCTCAGGGGTGGTTCTGCGAAGTACATCGTGAACGCACCCATTGTACCCGCAGATCAGCAGGAGACTGTCGAGCCATATGCCATCCTTGCTGAAAAGATGGGGCGTTTTCTCACCCAGCTCGTGGAAGGAAGAACGGAGAAGGTGGAACTGGTCTTTGGGGGAGACCTCTCAACCCTGGGGAATAACAGCCGTTTCATCACCCGCATGGCATTGAAAGGTCTCCTGGACCCCATCCTGCAGGTCCCCGTAAACATTGTCAATGCAGAGTACATTGCAGGAGAGAGGGGCATAGCTTTTTCGGAGACCACTACCCGGGAGTCCGGCGGATTCAAGAACCTGCTTACCCTGAAGATAAAGACAGACCGGATGGAGGAGACGATGAGCGGTACCGTATTCATGAAGGGCCGGAGCCGCATCGTTGCTATCGGAGGGTATACGATGGACATGATTCCCGAGGGATACGTCATAATCTCGCGCCATCTCGATAAACCGGGGGTTATCGGTCGTGCATCCACCATTCTTGGAAAAGGCGACGTCAACATCGCCGGAATGCAGGTCGGCCGCATCAATCCCGGTGAAGAGGCCATAATGGTCCTGAACGTCGATTCAGAGGTCTCGTCCGGGATGATGGACGAGATACGCTCGATGCCTGGGATCTATACCGCGAAGTTTGCAAAGATATCTGACAAACTGATCTGATACCCTTTTTTATTCAGCCTGTTCGAATAACCGAACCATATCCCGAAAAATCCCCCTGACGCCTTCCCGGTCATGGAATGTGATATCGTTTCACCCGGCCACGTTGCGTTCGAAGGAACTCTTCACACAATCATAGATTTCCCGATTCGCCCCCACGTGAAGAATATGGAGAATCAATCCCCTGCGTGGAATGCCAGGGTGATCTGTCCATCACTTCCCTGGCCATTTTATCGCGATCCGGGCAGGCGGTCTGCACCAGAAAGCATGTCCTGCCCTCTGTTGTACATGTACCCGGTAATCTTCCATGGGTTCGTTTTGTGGCATCAGGGCTCTCCATTCATGTCCTTTCTCTCTCCTGGTTCGTGAACCTGCGGATCAGGCGGAAAACCCAAAAAAGAGAATTATTTTATACTGTGTGAGCCCACCTTGTAAGCGCATAATCCTTGAATTGGGGCTCGTGGTCTAGCTGGTTATGACGTCGCCTTGACATGGCGGAGGTCCTGAGTTCGAATCTCAGCGAGCCCATCTCTCTTCTGAACAGATTATCCCCTGACTCTCCGGCCATGTACGGCGCAGGCTACCGTACCAGTTTGGCAAGCATCGAAAGGACAATGACCGCGAGAAACGCAACTCACGCCCACCACATGCTTGCCGTGAAGATGAAGACGACGGCAGCAACGATGGCGGCAGGGAGAAGCGCCCATACAACCTTCACGACAAATACAACAAGTGCGACCCCACGATAACCATGACGGCAAAACCCATGAGTGATATATGGGTCAAACCCATGAGTGATATATGGGTCAAACCCATGAGTGATATATGGGTCAAACCCATGAGTGATATATGGGTCCATTGTACATTTCCCGTTTGCCTATACCCTGTAAATAACATTTTGCCGGCGATCCCGTCTGTATCACTCACAATAAAGAACATTCAGTACGTGGCAGATGGAAGATCAGTTACGCAGGTTAATTGGTGTTACGCTCACATTCAGATCACATGGATACATCCGCCTTCAGGATGCGCCTGTACCAGATCCTGGAACCGGCAAAGCCAGGAGATTCGACCAGTTATCTCTTTGATGCGTTCATCACTGTCGTAATTCTGATCTCGATTGTCGTGATGATCCTTGGAACCGTCCCGCAGTTGCAGGATAATTATCATATCCTCTTTTCGATCCTCTTCTTCTTCAGCATGACCGTCTTCTCCATCGAATATCCCCTCCGGTTATGGTCGTGTACCGCTGACCCCCGCTATACTTCAACAGTTGCCGGACGTCTGAAATGGGCCGTCACACCATTCGCAATAATCGATCTCCTTGCAGTGCTTCCATTCTACCTGGAAGTGATTGTCGGTATAAATCTGACCGGGCTTGTCGTGCTTCGTGTCTTTCGGCTGTTCAAGCTGGTCCGGTACTCTGAGTCTATCAACCTCATCATCCGTGTCATAAAATCACAGCGAAATACCCTTTTTACTGCATACGCGGTCCTCTTCATTGCACTTATAGCATCATCCACCCTCATGTTCGAGATCGAACACCCTGTCCAGCCGGATCTCTTCTCCAGTATTCCCGCCACCATGTGGTGGGGAATTGTCACTCTCACAACAGTTGGGTATGGCGATATGGTCCCCGTCACGCCTGCCGGTAAGGTTCTCGGTGGCGCGATCACGCTCATTGGTATCGGCATCTTTGCCCTTCCTGCAGGTCTTCTCGCTTCAGGGTTTACAGCAGAGCTGAAGAGACAGGTGGCGGAGGGAGAAGTGACAGGGCCGGACAGGCCGTCTGCCGTATACCTGTGCCCTCATTGCCGAAAAGAAATTCTTGAGAATGAACTCTGGAGGAGAGATTAGGGATGGGACTCGGGATTACAGTATCATATCAGAAGATACGGTTGATGCATGTTTTTAATGCAGGAGGTGGGAACCTGTGGATAATCGACCACATATATCCGACGAATCGGTCATGAAGAGATGGATGGGCCTTGAGATCCGGAAGATCAACGAGTCAGTCGTAGCCGGGAGGAAGACACTCTCGGCCCTGCTCTCTGAAGAGTCACCGTCTTCACTGACAAAGGGTGGTGAAGAGTACCTGTTCGACCGGGACGTTCTTGTAAGGATGGGAGAGACACTCCCGAAGGATATCCGGGACCGCCTGAAGATCCCCATTCTCTTCTATTTTGATTCGACCGTAGCCGACAGCTGTTTTCTCGCGGATGAGACCGCTGTTCGCGCCCTGCAGGAACTGGGCGAGATCAGCAGGCTGCGTTCGGCAACCGGGGAAAAAGTCTGGGTTGGAAAACCCATCGTCTTTGCAATCATCGCTAAATACAGAAAGGCCGTTCAGATAGTGATGCGGTAGACGCCGGGAAGTGATCAGTCATGCAGGTTCACTGGCGCCGAATATCGTTCGAGGAGAATGATCAGGATGATATCGGTTGCGATTATGGTTCCAATCATTTCAGGAACTACCTCGGATGCCACAACAAGATAGGTGGAGAGAAACGGGGCATCAAGGGTATATGACGCATAGATGAAGACGTGGAGTGGCAGGAGCAGAACGTAATAATAGAGCGGAACAGTGAGTGTCCAGACAATGATCCGCGAGATCTTGGGGTACGGCATCTTCAGGCTCCAGTTCCAGAAAAACGCGTACCATAGACCCCAGAGGAAGGCCGCAAACATATGGGCGGGGATGTTCCTCTCAGGGGCATAGACTATCCCCTGCAAAAACCCGATGATGAGCCCGCCTGTGGGCCCGCAAAGCGCCGAACCCAGCGTAACAAAAATCTCGCTCGGCTCCAGGAGGAGTCCGCCTCCCACCGGGATATGAAGGTCCAGGAAATAGACGCCGGCGGAGGCAAGGCCAAAAAGTATGGCGAGCAGCACCGATACGCGGTTCATTGCCATGCTCTTACGAAAAAGCGCGTAATATTCCACCAGTACCCGTCCTCTTTTTTCAAGCAGAATGCCCGTGGTATTCTAATTCTTTGCACATGACCGCACAGTGATCATTGGTGGTCAATGCGATAATGGCTGCATCATTGTGTATGCATGTTTATCGATGAGAATCTTGTGGTTTTTTGTTTTCATGATCTTTCAGGATCTCTCATGCAATCGGTTCTTCTTTGCTGGTGCAGGAAAAACTGGTGCAGGAAAAAATCCGTCCAAACAGCAAGGTTAAAATTCCATATCTCATATACGGGTCCAATGTTATGAGGCCGGCATGGATCAGTATATGTGCATTACTCTTCTTCCTTGCATTTCTGTGGCTCCCCGCTGCGGCAGACGACTGCGGATGCAATTCAGGCCCGGGTGACGACTCTGGCGGGGACGCTGGAGAGAGTGTGGATGGAGAATCAGGTGATGAAGACAGTTCATCTGACAGCTGGGACGTCACCGACAGTTCGTGGTACTCCGATTTCAGCGGCGGCGATGATCCGGGCTCGGAGGATTCATCAGATACATCGGATTATACCTGCGGTTCCGGAAACGTGGGCGCTTCGGGGGCAGACGGGCACGCAGACGACGCATACACCAGCTATCTCCACGCAAGGCAATATTATGAAGAGGGGCGTTACGAGGAGTCGCTGGAAGCGTATAACGCCTCGGTCACACGTGATCCCTACAATAAACGTGTCTGGATGGGGAGGGGCGAACTCCTCCTGGAACTTGGTTATTACCAGGCTGCACAGGAAGCCTTTCAGCAGGTAACAAAACTTGACCCTGCAGAGTACGAGGCATATTTCCTGACAGGGGAGGCGTTGTACCACATGGGGGCCTTTGAGGATTCAGTAACGATGTATGACCGGGCACTGGCAGTAAATCCCCTGTTTGATCCTGCCAGGGAACAGAAATTGCGTGTCCTGGAAGCGTTGGCAGGGCTCTCACCGGGTGGGGATGAAGAAAAAGAGCCTTCATTGGACAGTAAAGGCTATGAAACAGGGGTAGAGCAGGTGGTGGAGACGCCGGCAGGTATTGAAACGCCGGAGATGACTGATACAGGGACCGGGACGGGATCTCATCAGGCGGCCGGATTGATGCCACATACTGTCCTTTTTGCGATCTGTATCCTCCTCTTTCTGGCAATAACTTCTACGAAAAAGCGATAATATCCATCTTTCCATTCCATATTAGTTTTTCAAGAGTGTTTTTTCATGAGAGAAAAAAACCTCCTTGTAACTGGAAAGCCCGGGAGCGGCAAGACCACGGTTGTCGAGAAGATGCTTGAAACACTCGGCGAACACAATCCCAGGGGGTTTTTCACGAAAGAGATAAAAAAAGGCGGTATTCGCACTGGTTTTGAGCTCGTGAGTCTTGATGGCCGAAGACGGGTCCTTTCACACGTTGGTATCAGGAGCCGGTACCGGGTAGGGAAATACGGTGTTGACCTGGAGTCTTTTGAAGCGTTTCTGGATGAATTATCACTATTCGAACCTGGAACAGGACTCATTGTCATAGACGAGATCGGAAAGATGGAATGCCTGTCAGGGAAGTTTTGTACCCTGGTCAACCGTGTCCTGGACTCTTCGGTACCGTTCCTCGCAACGATTTCCGTCAGCGGTCCGGCTCTCCTTGATGAGATAAAGGCAAGGGATGATGTCGTCCTGATGGAGATAAGACGAGAGACCCGGGAATCGGATGCAGACGCCCTTTCCCGGAAGGTCGGCGAGCTTCTGGCCGGCTAGAAACGCCCCATCTCCTGAGCAGCTTCAAGATACTGGAGCACTTCAGCATCGCTTAAATCGTGCCAGTGACGGTAGGCGTCGGCCACGGCAAAGGAATGCCCTTCCCGGATATTCAGGCACATGACGCATTCGACAATCTTTCCGATCATGGAGACCGCCCGTGCTGACCCGGTTGGCACAGCGGCAATTATTCCTTCTGGAGCATCAGACCTGACGGCCTCGATCGCTGCACGCATGGTATAACCTGACGCAAGGCCGTCGTCGGTTACGATGACAGTGCTTCCCTTTATGGCCGGGGAAGGCTCGTTGCCGGGAAATTTGATCTGTCTCTGCCTGATCTCCTCCCTGCTCTCCCTGATTGCTCTCTCGACAGCATCTTGCGAGAGCCCGGTTCCACGGACGAGCGCTTCATTCAGAAAGACCCTTCCATCCCACGTCACCGCACCAAATCCGGCTTCGGGGTTCCATGGAATCCTGACTTTCCTGACGATACCAAGCATCATGCGGGCATCGAGCGAGCGGGCAATCCTGACCCCTGCCGGGACACCCCCGGCAGGTATGGCGCAGACGAGCGGATTTTGGAGATTCAGGGTTTCACGTATGAACCGGGCAAGCCTCTCTCCGGCATCGTCACGATCGGCAAAGACCATCGTGCGATTACGAAGCGTTTTCTCCTCGTATATCTTTCCCATGTAAACCCGCTATGGGGGTCTGTCCTGTTATCATTTTCCTCGCTACCCTTCCCGGAGAATGCCCGGGTCACCAGGATTAAGAGAATAGAGGGCGAATATGTAGCTAATCTTTGGTGAAAGAACCAGGACCGACCGATGAGAGAGACACAGACAGGGACGGAAGAGCTTGTTATGGTTGTACACGGCCCGGAAGCCTTTGATTCGGGGGATGCCGCCCGCATGATCGCGGCAGTGCATCCCGAAAGAGTGGTTGTTGCAGGTGTGATGGGAAGGACTGCCGCAGAAGAGTCCGGCATCAGGTGTGAGTATGCGGGACTCCCGCCAAGCAGGGTGATACCTGGAATCGAAGGCAGGATATTCATGCTCAACCGGGGCAAGACAGCCGAATCAGGAAGGATTTTTGGTGGAATCGTAGCCTCGAGGCTCGGTGAACCGGGCCTGTTACACGTGGAATGCTCGAACGGTTGTATCTATTGCTGGAACAGGGAGAGTGATGACCTCTCGGATTACCTCGCTTCTGCCACCGGGTATCCTGTCCTCCAGGTCCGGACAGGGGAAGTGACAAACACCAACGTACGCGAAATCCGGGGCTGCATCCCGGGAGAGGCGGTCTTTGTCGATGGAATCGTGATCGGGAGAGCACGTGACACGAAAGTTGTGCTCACCCAGGAAAATGGCAGGATCGTTCCGCTGTCGGGCCTTATCCCAAAGATCCATGGCCTTGAAAAGATCCACCGCCGGGGCTGCCTGGATGTGACGAAGGCCTGGTGCAAAAGTGGTCCTGTGAGGCGGGCAGATCCCGTGACCAGTACACAGCGGCGTGATGAGGGCCTGGTGGTTTATATCGATCACTGCGGCCATGAGCTCTATTCAAGGGTGGATGATCGCACCTGCGGTGTCGTGAGCGTCGGTGACGATACCACTGCAGTGTGCGGCCACATTGGGGCCCACCTGGGACTTCCTGTCCTCGGGGTCGTGGATGGTGACGGGGATGACGTGGTCGGGCCGCGCTTTGCGCCAGGGTCTGTCATCCTCCATGTGCTGGAGGGCAGGGATGACGATCTCGGCCTTGAAATCAGGGATAAAATCAGCGATTCCCCGGTAAAATGGATGGAATTTGTGAAGGATATCATCTCCTCCCTGGGTCCCAGGGTAAGCGTCGAGATCCCCGGGCATCCCGATTGATTCTCCTGAAAAACACGCAAACGTGAGTTTGAAGCCTGGACGATCGGCCAAATGGGTGGTCCGGAAGCGGGAATTATTCCCCTGACTGCTGGCGGTAACGCTCCCTGATGCCGGATAGGGTTTCTACTTCGTCGACTGCCTTGTCGTCCCGGATCCGTATGAAGCGGGGGAACCGAAGGGCAAAGCCGCTCGGGTAGTTGGGGCTCTTCTGGATCTCCGAATATCCCACCTCGAATACAAGGAAATGCTCAAATTTTACCTCTTTTCCAGAGCGGGATATCACGTGGTCTTTCAGTATTTCATAGGCGTCTGCCAGCTGTTCGTCAGAGAACCCGGTTGCAACTTTTGAGAGCGGGACGAGTGCTCCGTTGTCCCTGCATGCCAGCAGAAAAGAACCAAACAGGTGGGCCCGTTTCCCCTCGCCCCAGTCTGCTCCGATCACCGCCAGATCGAGAGTATCAACAGAAGGTTTTATCTTAATCCAGTTCTTCCCCCTGATCCCCGGCGTATATGGCGATCCCGGGACCTTGAGCATTATGCCTTCATGACCCAGAGCCAGTGCCTCATCGTATATCTTTTCGATGACCCCGGAGTCGTCGCTCACGATCTGCGGTGCAACATGCCCTGTCACGACGCGCTCAAGCAGTCTTCTTCTCTCGAAGAGGGGTCTGTCGATCAGCGTGTCTCCATCGAGGTACAGTATGTCAAAGATATTCGGGATCAACAGTATCTCTTTAGAAATTGCGTCAATCCCGTGTTTCCTCCTGAATCTCCGGAGAACCGTCTGGAAGGGCAAGGGTTTTTCATCCTTTATTGCAATGACTTCTCCGTCAAGTATCACTTCGTGATCGGTTGCAGAATCGAGCATCACGATGATGTCAGGAAGGGCATCGGTCACGTCTTCCAGTTTTCTCGAGTACATCCTGCACTGGTCGCCTGATTTGTGGAACTGGAACCTGCTTCCGTCATACTTGTACTCTGCGGCAATCTCCCCGTTATCTGCGATCGCCCTGGAGATTGTCCCCTGCTGTGCAAGCATCATCTTCACGGGATGGAAGATCCGGATGTGGACATCACACAGGGCATTCTCTCCTCTCTTTGCAAGCAGGGCAACCTCTCCAAGATCGTTTAGGGCCTGGTGTGCATGCTCGACGAGCGAGGAATCCACGGAAAAGGCCTTTGCTATGGCCTCCCGTGCATTCCCTTCACCAACACCGATACGGAAATCCTCCAGAAGAAGCCTTGCCAGGTACTTGCCCTCTCTAGGAGTTGCGATGGAGAGAAGGGAGCGGATGATATTCAGTTTCTGCTGTTGCGAAGACCTTCCGCCCGCCCTGGCGATTCTTTCCAGGTCACGATAGACGCTGGTCAGGGTCATCTGTTCCGTCTGCTCGAAGAGCTGTTTCTGGATGGTTGCAGTCTGTGCCGAGCGGGACGAATACGATTCACTCTTTCTCGTCAAGAGGATCTTCTCAAATGCTGTTCCCACGTCACCGGCCTCGTTGATATCGTCGATGATGTCATTCCGGGTTGCATCGATCATCCCTGTCATGGCGTCGTACAGGAGGTTGGGCCCGATACCGATCTTTTGCGGGCTCCAGTCCGGAAAGATCCGTCCCATCACGAACCGGGTGAAGATCGGCAGCTCAGCATCGTCCAGTGTTGGCAGGACCCTGGCGATCAGATCGATCATGTCAAGCCGTCCGGAGATCTGTTCCAGCTGATCGGCATAGCCGGCAAACTCGGAAAATAGCATGATATCCTCTTGTCCAGAATTTCGACCGGCGATCGGATAAGAGTTCTCATAATCGGGTGAGGTGCGGAGATTCATGGGGAATATAAAAAAGAATACAAGGCCATTGTGTCTCCCGATTAACCGGAGACGTGATTAAATTGTAATTCTGCGAAATCCAATTGATTTCAGGACGGAAAATATACTTTCATATATTTTTACGAAGAATATATCCGTATGGAAGGGGCTTGGCAGCCCGATGCCATCATCGACAGGAAGATTGGCGAGGTGAAGAAGGATCTCTTCGAGTACATCGAGAAGAACTCGGATAGGATAGACTCCAATATTCCCATATTCTTCGGCCACGTCATCGATATCCTGGAGAAAAACTTCCCCGACCTGCCCGATGCCGCACATGACCGGTTCATCGACGATGCTACCGTAAAGGTGCTTGAGGTCTCCGGGCGGTCAACGGATGTCGAATATATCGAAAAACTCTTCAAGCATGCCGTCAGGAACAAGCGAAGGCCGGGTGGGCGGGTAATCTTCGATATCGTGCTTGGAATCAAGATGATCGATTTTGGCAAATACTCCGAAGCCATTGAAGTCCTGAAAAAATACCGGACCACCGATGCGATTGTCTGTACCGCAATCGCCTACAGTTACTATATTCTCTCGACCGATGAAGTAACCCCTGATCAGCGGACCTTAAAAGCGAAACCGAGCCAGATGGCCCTGAATGCGCGGGAACAGATGATCGAGCTGGCAAGGCTCCGGCCCCCGGTAAACCGGCTGAAGTTCCCGCAGGTGGTGCAGGATTTAAAGATCAACAAGATCTTCTGGTACATGCTCAGGCTTGCATTGGAATGGTTCCCGCAGGAGTCCGAGTTTATTAAAATCGGTCTTGAGAAGGCAAAAAAAGATGGAAACAGGGAGATGAGGGGAGAACTCTTGAAGATCGCTGCGGAACGGTATTACAGCGATATGTTCTTCCTCCGCGATCTCTACCACTTCAAGCTCGAGGCGAGGGATGCGGGAGGTGCGACGGCGGTGGTGCGGCAGATGATGCAGCAGCACCCCGATGAGCTCGAGCCCGTCTATTACGGTCTTCAGCTCTCCATCATATCGTCCCAGAACTCTGCATACCAGAAATTCCGGGAAACTGCCATCTCGAAGGGTATCCCGGGCCAGGCAATTCTTCTGCTCGATTTCGCGTTTGTAGTCATGAGCGGGCAGCAGAGTGATGCTGTGGCATGCCTCGAAGACATGAAGAAGAAACTGCAGAGCAAGAATCATCTCGTCACCCTGCTGGAATACGTGGCAGGAGATATCTATTCAGAGGACGAAAAACGGTCGAAGGCGGCAAAAAAGGTTTTTCTCGACTCTATTGACCAGTACTGCATGCGGTTACTCAAGATGAAGGACTAAATCCCCCGGGGCGCTGGTCAGATGCGAATCTGCCCCGGCCACCCGTTCGAAGGCCCGGGGTTCTGTGCAATGGTAACGTTGATGCTGTCGAGGTAGATGCCAAGGCCGTTTTGGGCCGAATTCATTGCCTTTTCCGGGGTGTTGTTTATCTCGCTCAGGTGTGCCAGCATGACTTCATGGATGTCGGGGCAGCAGTCCCGGAGAAATCCTGCTGCATCGCGATTGGAGAGATGCCCCCGTCGAGACCGTATCCTTCGCTTCAGCATCTCGGGGTACGGCCCGTCCCTGAGCATGTCAGGGCAGTGGTTGCTCTCCAGGACAAGGGCGTCGCATCCCATTAATCTCTCACGGATCCGTGCGTTGATGACACCGGTATCAGTGCAGCACCCGATCCTGATGCCGTTTTCCCTGATTGTGAACCCGGCCGGTTCGCGGGCATCGTGTGACGTCTCGAATGCCTGTATGGTGAAATCCCCGATCTGGTACTGCTCGTCATAACAGAGCCGTTGTGCCCTGACCGGGGCCCGGGTACATTTTCTGTGTTCGAGAAATTCACAGAGTGTCCCGCCCGTTGCATAGACCGGGACAGAGAGGTGGCGGGCGAGTGCATCCACCCCAGATATGTGATCAGTATGCTCGTGGGTGACCAGGATGCCGCATATGAGATCCCTGTCTCCTCCCGCCTCCCCAAGACGCCTTAAAAATTCCTTTCGCGAAAGGCCGGCATCTACAAGGAGAGCGCCGCTATCCGCTTCAATATACAAACAATTTCCCTTGCTCCCGCTTGCCAGGGCAATACAGCGCATTGTGAACTAGTTTACGTGTTCATGGCATATACAGGCGTCGATTGCGAAAGTGTGCACGCGTGAGACCTGCCAGAAGAATGCCCTGATACGCTCCCTTAAATCAGGCAAACAGGGGTGGACTACCGGTATGCAGTTACTCTGTCCCTCTGTGCGATATGAATACGGGATTCGTGTCGAAAAATCAGTCAATCCTGACAACGTGGACGGCACTGGCTTTGAAATATACATGTACCGATCCTCCCTCCTCTATCTCAAGTTCATCGAATGAGCGCTTCGTGATGACTGATATGAGCCGGATACCGCAGTCTATCCGGACTTTGACCATGGGTCCCATTGCAACTACTTTTGTTATCCGGCCCAGGAACCGGTTTCTCAGGCTGGAACCGGGAAACTCAGCCGTCGAAAGAACAAGGTCCTCCGGGCGGATGTATGCCGTCACCCTGCTCCCTGTCGGACAATCACTGGTCGCAGCGATGTCGTACCCCTCGATATCGATAATCGTAAGCCCTTCTTCGTTGTTCTTCACCATTCCTTCAAGAATATTCTCGACTCCCACCATGTGGGCGACATCCCGGTTTCGTGGTTGGTAAAATATCTCGTGAGCGGTGCCTGTCTGCCCTATCGTCCTGCTCAATACCACCGCGATACGGTGGGCCAGCCGCTGCCCCTGGTCCATATCGTGCGTCGAGAGAATTATTGTGGTCCCGAACCTGGAATTTATGGTATGTACGAGGTTCTCGACTTTCTCCGTCGAGACCGGGTCGAGGTTTGCCGTCGGTTCATCAAGCAACAGGACCTCGGGCCGGGTGACAACAGCACGTGCGATGGCAACTCTCTGCATCTCTCCGCCTGAAAGGGTCGAAGCCTTGCGACTTTCGTAGCCGGAAAGCCCTACCAGTTCCAGCGCTTCCGGTACGCGCTTTCGAATATCCTCGACCGGGACCTTCCTGAACCTGAGCGGGGCTGCAATATTATCGAAGACATCACCTCTCAACGCAGCAGGTTTCTGGAATACCATGGACATGCGCCGCCTGAGCTGGAGCCGGGTCTTTTCAGGGCCCGAGGTGTCGATACCTTCAAAGAATATCTCACCTTCTGTTGGAACGTCCAGCAGGTTGATCAGTCGGAGAATTGTCGATTTTCCCGTACCACTCGGCCCGATAAGGGTAAAGATCTCACCCTTCCTGATCGTCATACCGACGTTTCGAAGTACCTCCTTCTCACCGAAATTCTTGTATACTCCGATAAGTTCTATCATCTGGTCAGCGCTCCTGCACGAGAAAGAGAATCGTGGTTACAATCAGGGCGATGAAGAGCAGGATGAGTCCCAGGGCAATAGAGAGAGGAAGGTTCCCCTGCGAGGTCTCGAGTGCAATTGCCGTGGTGAGGATTCGGGTATATCCCCTGATGTTTCCGCCGATAATCATGGCCGCTCCGACCTCGGATATGGCGCGTCCAAAACCGAGAATGACTCCGCCAAGTATTGCAAACCGTGCCTCCTTGATTATTGTGAGGATGCTTTGGAATTCGTCCGCTCCAAGCGAGACAATCGTATCCTGGATGTTCTTTCTCACGCCGGAGAGGGCGATCAGGGTCATCCCGATCATCAGGGGGATGATAAGCACCATCTGGCCGAATATCATGCCTGTGGGCGTGAACATCAACCCGAGGAAGCCAAACGGGCCGGAACGTGAAATAAGAAGGAAGACGAAGAGGCCTGCCAGCACGGTAGGCAGTGCATAAAGAGCCTGGATAATCGTAATGAGTCCTTTCTTGCCTCCAAACTCCCTGAAATGAATCAAACCTCCCAGAGGTATTGCGATAATTGAAGCAAGAAACGTCGCAGAGAGTGAGATGAAGAGCGAGCGTATGGTAATTCCCATGACTTCAGGGTTGAGGGTAACGATGAGCTGGAATGCCTGGGTGAATCCTTCAATTATATCATTCATGATACGCGACCTGGGTGGAGTCGGAGCACCTGATCACCATGATAATACCGTGGAACGCTGGATCTTCCATGATGTGGTGTAACCAGTATTATACTTATTCAAAAAATAATTAAAATGAATCGGTTAACCTGGTGATATAACAAGTGGTGTACACACTATCCGGAAGCCCGCTTCTGTATCTCCCTGAATATATCGGCCCCAAGAACCCTGATTCCCTCGTCGTGATACGTTCCCAGGAGAAGGTCCAGATATTTTTTCGTCCCTGCCGTTGTTGTAAAGATCCCAATTCTTTCTGCCCTGGTAACCAGCTGATTCTCTTCCATCATCGCAAAGTACGGGAGGACATAGTAATGGGGAACTCCCAAAAAATCTGCGAGAGCGCGTGTCGTGGGAAACTTGATCCGTATGTCCTCCCCGGAGATGTTGAGAGTGATCGCTCCATCGATCAGGAGGTGAATCCGGATTGCAGCGTCGAAGATGAGATCAATGTTTAAAGCGGGCATAGACTGGGATAGGTTCAGCGGGAAAGCTGATAAAAGAATTGAAGATGTGGAATCAAAAAAGTAAGAAAAGAATTTATCCTAATTAATGTTTCTTCTTCTCCTCGTCTGGGATCTCTTCCAGGTATACCACTTCAGCCCCGATGTCCTTTGCTATCTGCTCGATCTCGAACTTCCTGAAATGAGTGAGCTCGATCTGGACCTGGCCTCCCGTTACCGCAACAATCCGGAACATCGGCTGTTTTGCGCCCTCCCGGACTTTCAATCTCTCTCTTACGTATATCTTTACCATCACCAATCACTTCCTTTCATGCTCCGTATAACTCCTGAACAGTTATAAGCCTTATCTCACAACTGTTATATCAGTTGTTATATCAATAAATTCTGTTAGCTTTTAATAAATATAAATCTATGTATACGCAGATGAAACGGAACCGGTTTGAGATGGAAAGTGAGCTGAAAGGAGAGTCACTGGCAAGAATCGGGCTTCTTCGTGCATATGAACATGTCCCCCAGCTGAAGCTCATGCCTGATCTGAACGTGGTGAAGCTCGGAGGTCACGGCATCATCGATTACGGAAAGGATGTGGTCCTGCCATTGGTGCAGGAGATCGGAGAGCTCTCAAAGGAATACAAGATCCTCGTGGTGACCGGAGGGGGTGTGAGGGTGAGACACATCCTTGATATAGGGTTGAACCTTGGGATGCCCACCGGTGTGCTTGCCGAACTGGCGGGTAAGATCAGCGAACAGAACGCCATCATGATGTCCATCCTCCTCTCTCCATATGGTGGAATGAGGATACATACTGCCGATCTGCTGGAGCTTCCCATGCTTTTGAGACTTGGAGTCCTCCCTGTCACCCATGGAACCCCTCCATACGGCCTGTATGAACAACCGGCTGAAGTCGGCTCGATACCCCCCAACAGGACTGATACCGGAGCATTCCTTGCCGCAGAGGTTCTTGGGGCCAGGAATCTCGTGCTGGTAAAGAACGTGGATGGCCTCTTCACGAAAAATCCGTTCAGGCATCCTGAAGCAGAGCTGATCCCCGATATCACCGCATCCGAGCTTCTCGATATGGAGATGCATGACATGGTCCTCGAGCCGAAAGTCGTGGAATTACTCCGTTATGCAAAGAACCTCAAATCGGTCAGGATAGTAAATGGCCATAAACCGGGGAATATCCGGCGGGTCCTCGAAGGGGAGGATATCGGGACCACCATTCATGCACACTGACTAACAGAAACCGGATTATTAAGGATTGAATCAGATCGTGAACGGTTCAGAGGATGAGAATATTCCAAAAATCCGGTTCGATCTCTCCGAGCTGGCCGGCAGCATGGGGGATTTTGGAACCATCCTCCCGCTGGTTCTGGCAGTCGCCCTGGTAGCCGGGCTGGATATCGGATATATCTTCTTATTTTTCGGCATCTGGTTTGTCATCAGCGGTCTTCTCTATCGCGTTCCGGTTCCAGTAGAACCCATGAAGGTGATCGCGGTGATCGCAATCGCCGAAGCGATCGGACCGGGCGAGATTGCGGCGGCGGGGATCCTGCTCGGCGTGATCTTTCTGGTGCTTGGAACGGGCAACTGGATGAACCTGCTCGAGAAGTGGATCCCGGACAGTGTGATACGGGGAATCCAGCTTGGGCTTGCCCTCCTTCTCCTCAAAACCTCGGGAGGCTTCATGCTCGAGGATCCGATCTATTTTGTATTCGGTGTTGCGATAATCGTCGGGATCTTCCTCTTTTCCCGCTGGCGAAAAATCCCTGACCTTTCCTCCCTGGTGCTGATTTTCCTTGCCCTGGGAGCGGGAATCCTCGTTCACGGGGTGCCCCAGCTCGTCTTTCTGTCACCTCCAGCGCTGGTTCTCCCAAAAACCGATGATTTTATCCCGGCTCTTTCAGTGCTCGTCATCCCGCAGGCCCTTCTCACCCTGACCAACGCCATCCTGGCAACCTCGCTCCTGTCCCGCGATCTCATGTCAGTGAAGCTCATGCCTGCCCGCCTGTCACGCACAATCGGCCTGATGAACCTGGTATCGGTGCCTTTCGGGGGGATGCCAATGTGTCACGGTGCAGGTGGAATGGCAGGGATGTACCGGTTCGGGGCACGGACAGGAGGTGCGAATATCATCGCCGGGGGAATATTTGTGATCCTGGCTCTTTTCTTTGCGGGACCGTCTATGGTCAGCCTGATATCAGTCGGGGTGTATGGAGCCCTGCTTGTCTTTGTTGCGCTCGAGCTTGCGAAGCATGCCTGGAAAACAGAATCAATCGCGGTGACCATCACCATCGGAATACTCTCGCTCGTATTCTCGATGACGGTAGCATTTTTTATTGGTATGGCACTCGCCTATCTCCTTTTGTATATCGAAAAAAAGCAATCGGCCTTCCACCCGGATTGAACAAAAGGAAAGGTGAATCTCATTCCCCACAGATCACTCTTCCTTTTGTCCATATCCGGTAGCACTGAATCTGATGCGGTACACGGGGGGGTCCGAGGTTCAGACATGGAATCGAGTACGCATCACCACACAGGCCCCAAACCCATGTGGGCAAAGATAATATGGATAACAATAGTAAATAAAACTTATTGATTATAGTCAATTATTAAACAAAAAAAATTTATCTCTCTCCAAACCGGTGAATGGTAGATCCGGATACGGGCGGCAATGCAAAGGACAGGGACAGAAGAAAATACTGGCAGAAATGAAAAGGAGAAAGGATTAGATCCTGATATTCTCCTTCATTCACCCCCTGATGTCTGTTGCTGGTGATAGCATTTCAGAGGTATCAGACATGGAATTCGATACATGATCGCCACACAGGCAAGGAACCCATGTAGCCAGGATAGTCTTGACTTACATATTAAATAAAAGATGCCCTTTTGTTTTAAGAGTCAAATAAAAAAGGTTAATTTTAAAAATTTCAGGCGACCGCCGGAGTGGTCTCTGTCGCCGGGCTCGTGCAGTCACAGTCGAACTGCTCACAATCACCGCTCATCGGTGAGAAGAGGTTCTTCCCGTACGTATCTACGCCGAAGCTCCCGATCTCGTCCTGGATCTCCGGCGAGGTGAGGAAGTCGACGAAGTTGTTCGCCATGGTGATCTCGTCAGATGAGAATGCCTCGTTATACACGGCTATCACACTGTACACATTCAGCAGGATGTCGCCCTGGTCTATCAGGGGGACAATGTCGAGGTCGCCCTTGTATGCCAGGTAGGTACCTTCGTCTGAGAGAGTGTATGCCTGTTTCTCGTTGGAGAGCTGCAGAGTCTCGCCCATCCCCCTCCCTGCCTCGATGTACCAGTCGCCTGATTTCTGAATATCTGTCGCATAATCGTATCCGGCAGCTGCCCAGATGGCTTTCTCCTTGGAATGTGTTCCGGAATTGTCACCCCTGGATGCAAACTGGACGCCCGGAGTCGCAGCCATGCCCATGTCGTAGAGTTTCTGGAATGCAGCTTCCGGATCCATTCCCCTGATGCCTGCCGGGTCATCATCCGGTCCGACGATGATGAAATAATTATAGGCAAAACATCGTCTGTTTAATCCATGCCCTGCGTCCATGAACACCTGCTCCTGGGCTGGAGAATGGACAGCCAGGACGTCGGCGTCACCGCGACTGGCAATCTCTATCGCCTTTCCCGTCCCCTGCGAGGTGATCAGGAGTTCAACATTGTATTTATCTTCAAACATCGGCTTTAAGTGATCCAGGAGCCCGGTATCATACAGGCTGGTGGTCGTTGCAAGCAGTAACTTCTCTTTCGGACCGACCGAAGTCGTGGGCTGAGCTGTCGGAGTGCCTGTTTCAGGTGTCGTTGTACAACCTGCAAAGAGAACTCCTCCTACAATTATAGCAGCAAAGACCAGAATAAGGATAGACTGGGAATTTTTGTTCATCAGTACCACACATACCCATTCACGGCATCTGTAATCAAAATTTCCTTTTATCTTCAATTGAAAATTAAATCAATTGCATTACCAACTGAATATACCAACTGTTTCCCGATCCTCAAAATATCTTTTTCTCTCCTGTCAACGTAAAAGCTCATTAGCATGTGGAAGCCAGTGAGTATCGAGTGGTGGCTGAATAAACGCAGAGCGGATATAACGTCAGTAAAAGACGCGGTCAACGAGATCATCGGGCAGGTCAGGTCCGGGGGCGACGAGGCTCTCCGCGAACTGACCTCCCGTTTCGACAGGATCGTACTTGACGACATCCTTGTTAACGAGGAGAGGCGCGAGTCTGCCTACGATGAACTAAAACCCGCTCTCGTTGAAGCGATCATCGAAGCGGAATCCAGGATCTCAAGGTTCCACGAGATGCAGAAGCCCCGGGATCTCTGGCTCGAGGAGGTTGAACAGGGTGTTATCCTCGGGGTAAAGACCACGCCTCTTGATAGGATAGGCGCATATGTCCCTGGCGGAAGAGCGGCATATCTCTCCACGGCCCTGATGTGCGCAGTTCCCGCCCGGGTAGCAGGGGTTGGATCCATCTGCTGCTGCACTCCGCCGCCCGTGCATCCTGCAACCCTGGTCGCCCTGGACATCGCAGGCGTCGACGAGGTCTATTCCGTCGGCGGTGCCCAGGCGATTGCCGCCATGGCGCTGGGCACCGGGAGTATTGCCGCAGTGGACAAGATCGTCGGGCCTGGAAACGTCTACGTGACCCAGGCCAAGATGCTTCTCCGGGAGGAGGTAGAGATTGACTTTCCTGCAGGACCAAGCGAGATCGGCATACTGGCTGACGGATCGGGCGATCCCGAGTACATTGCTGCAGACATTCTTGCCCAGGCGGAGCATGACCCGGACGCAGCCTGTCTCCTGGTCACCACGGACGCCGGCCTGGCGGAAAAGACCGGAAAGGCGCTGGAGGACATGGTCCTTGAGGCAAAACGAAGGGATATCATCTCGAGATCGATCGGAAATACGGGATATATCCTGGCAGATACACTGGAAGAGGGTGCAGAGATCATGAACCTGGTCGCGCCAGAGCATCTCTCCATCCAGGTACATGACCCGCTTGATGTGATCCGGATGGTCCGTCACGCAGGATCCATATTCGTCGGAAGATACTCCCCGGTTGCATGCGGGGATTATGCCTCGGGAACCAACCATGTGCTGCCAACTGCCGGGAACGCAAAAACCCATTCAGGTCTTGACGTCCGGCATTTCTGCAAGAGCTCCACCATACAGATCATCAGCAGGGAGGGACTGGAGAGAGTTGGCGAGGTTGCCGAACGTATCGCCTGCGCGGAAGGGCTGTATGCACATGCGGACTCGGTCCGCATCCGAAGAAGAAAAACCATCTGAAAAAGGCTGGATTACAGGCTTTTATTCTCTTTTCCGTGCAACAGACGCTGCTGCCGCCAGCGCAACCATGGCGATTGCGGCGCAGGGAGGGCCGAGGGGAGGGGTTTTCTGCGTCTCGATGAACGTGACATTCACCGATGACGAATCGCCGGCAGGCATCCGGTCCATGCCGAGAGGGACGTTTATCACGTAGATGGTGTACGTACCGGGTATCAGGCGTCCTGCGATAAGCCCGGTGTCCCATTCATATTCCCACGAACCATCAGCTGAAACACGTGCCGAGGTGAAATATCCCTGACCTGCAGGGAGGTTCAGGTTCTCAAGGGTGACTCCTCGTGGGTCAAGTTCCGGACCAATGAGAAACAGGTAGACTGCGATGGTGTTTTCCATCGTGGTCGTGCCTGAAAGAACAATCTGTTCACCGACCTGGCAGACCAGTGGGTAGACGGCAATCGTGACCCCTGAGGCTTCGCAGGCAGGTATTCCGGTACACAAGATGAAGAGAAGAATCAGGAATCCCAGGTATCTGCCTAAAACAGCGTCGTTTCTCTTACACGGTGTTCTGTCAACCCGTTGCACCATACAAATTCCTGTATCTTCCCCACTCGATCAGAAAAAACAAAAAACGGTCAGAACTCCACGACCATGACCGCTTCTTCCTCCTCTTTTAACTCATCCCGGATATGATCGGCATCAAACGAGTAGCTCTCCCATGGATCATAATCTTCGTACAGCTCGCACTTATCGAGTACATCCACAAATTCCTTCAAAAAAATCCTGGGAATAACGTCGATTCGTCCACCGAATTTCCCCGTCACCTTCTGTATCATCGCCCGGATGAACCTGTGGGTGACCCTGCTCCGGTCAACCTCCGTGTATGCCTCCGAGTAGATGTCCATCACCTTGAGGGCGACCTGCTCCAGTTTCCGGGAATTGAATTTTGAAAGGACAATCTGCGGCTGCCGCGGATTCCGGAAATCGTCAGCCTGTATCACGTTGATCCTGTCAAAAAGCGAGGGGAGAGACCTGATGCCCCTGGGCCCCTCGAAGAAGGCAGGGGTTCCGGTAAACAGGAAATAGCAATGCGGCATCTCCCCGCGATCGAGAATGTCGACGACCTGGCGCAGGACATTGTATCCCTTCTCCCGCTGGTTCCTGGCCTGCGACTGGGTCGTCTCAACCTCGTCCACGGCAACTGCAAGCCCTGCATACCCTGCAGCGACGATGATGCGGATAAGCCCTCTCAAGAAGATCAATGCCACGCTCTCGTCGATATCCCCCCTGATGCCTGCTTTTTGCTTGAACTCTCTCCCGACATTGGGTTCGGCACAGATCCATCCGATCGCAGCCTGTGCAGTCTGGAAATCTCCTGCATTGTTTGCCCTGTAATACGTGCGGAGCGCTGCAGCCAGGGACGTGTTCATCTCGCTGATACCGGCAAGTGAGGTCTCAATCTCTTTTACCGTCGCCTTCTCGAGCGTCTCTTCATCCATGTCTTCCCTGGCAACCTTGAGGATCTTCTCCTCAATACCAAACAACCAGCTGTCGATTATCGCCTTCTGGGCATGTTCCTCCTCCGTGGTCCGCATCGTGGCGCAGATCTGCTGGTAGATACCTTTCAGTTTGTGGAGCGGTGCTGTCTGGGATATCACCACGTGTGAGGTCACGAAATTCTTTGAACGGGCGATCTCAAGTGCCCGTGCCACCAGGAATGTCTTCCCGCTGCCGTATTCACCGCGTATAAATTTTATATCGCCTCCACCCCTCGTGACAAAATCAAGTTGTGTTGCGATCGTCTCTTCCTCGACATCAAGGCCGACTGCGATCCGCTCGAGTCCACTGGCAGGGACCGTCCCCCGCCGGAGAGCGTTGATGATATTCATACTCTCCAGTCCGCGGGTTTTTGTCTGTTCATGCCCCGCAATATTCGTATATCTCTCCATATTGACCAACTCCTTTCTTCTCAATTATCTGTACTCCCTTCAAAGCCGATTTTTGCAGCAATCTGTTGACATATCCGGCGGCTCTCCGCGTCCCAAGCAGGGTGCGGAGGTCCATCTCGTTCGCCCGTCCGTGTGCTTTCAGAAAATCAACGATCTTCTTCTCATTCTCATCAAGTTCCAGGAGTGCGTGAAGCGTCTCGGCAGGAATTTCATCCCCTGGCCTCTCATGCTCATCGGCATGAAAGAGGGGGATATCATACAGCGTCCTCTCCTTGCATGCCTCGAGCAGTGCAAGAAAATCTGCGGGGGAGAGATCGCGGGGGCGGGGTGGTATGATGTCCAGTCCCCTGAGGCATGCCTCCTTGCACCCCGGAAAATCGTTCTCCTCGAGCGCCTGTGCTGCGGAAAAGAGCAATGACTGCGCAAGATATTCCAGGCCGTGGGAATTCAGCATGGATATCCGTGATTCAAGCCGCTGGATCAACCGATCCAGCAACCGTTTCAAGCGGTAGAACCGGGAATCGCCGACAACAAGGCCGGAGATCCGTATGAGATCCTGGGTCTTTTTGATATTATTCACGACATACAGCATGACTTTCTCACATTCACGAAAGTCTTTCTGGTTTGCAAGAAACCGGGCATATTCGCAGCCTCCCTCGAGGTAATCACTCCTGTATGCGCGATAATACCATGACCTGGCCTCAGTGAAATCTCCCAGTTCTTCATAGAACCGTGCAGCCGCAAGGAGGCAGATCACGTCCGGCTGCCCGGATACAAGCTCAAGATATATCGGGGCAGCAGTCTTCAGGGGATAAAACGTGAGAAGAAACGTTTTGAACGAAGAGAGCGCCCTGCCGAGGAGCTGGGGTTCGCTCATGAGGATCATCTGGGATCGTATCAAACGCCGGTACTCTTCGAGGGCCCTTTCCCTGTCACCGGCAAGGGCGTATAGTTCCGCGGTCATCAGGTGAATCCCGGCGGTATCGTCTTCATTTTTCCCTGTGGTCATCGTTGAACATGCGTATATTGCCTCATTGTAACGGGCTTTCTCCTTCAGGAGCCGGATGTGGTCCTGTGCAATGTCATCGTTACTGGTCTTTTTGATTACCGGCGGATAGGCGGCGAGTGCAGCATCCGGATCTCTCCTGGAGAGAGCTGACAGGTACAACCGGGCAAACAGCGGATCACCAGTCTTTTCCATCCCCTCCCTGGCAAGATCCAGTGCGGTATCGATCTCGCCGCAGGAGAGCAGTATCCTGACATACAGGGTATCGGGTACCGTGCTGCCCTTTCTTCCCTTGTAGTATTCGAGAGCCTCGTCAGCCTCACCCGAAGCCAGGAGTGCCTGGATGAGAGTCCGGAAATCCTCTTCCTTTCCGGACAGGTTAAACAGTGTTCGTAAAACCGTGACGGAAGATCTAGGATCGCCGGAGGAGAGGAGATATGCTGCATAACTGCGGAGAGCTTCCTGGTTTTTTGGGTCAAGTATGATTGCCCTGCCATAGTGGGCGATGGCCTGCTCCTCCCCCTTCATCTCCAGTACCTTTCCAAGATAACTGTGAATGTAGGAGGATTCCGGCATCCGGCAGACGAGGTCCTGAAAATATGCTTCGGCTTCGTCCAGCCTGCCCATGTGGAAGAGGTTCATCGCTGATAGGATCACTATCGAGGGATCATCATCGGTGGCAGTGATATCCCTGCAAATCTCGTATGATCTCTCGTAACTCCCTCCCTCGAAAAGCATGAACGCTTCCCGCTTCCTGCCAGGTCCAAGATCCCCTGTCATCTCTTCACCCATGGATACGGAGTTTCAGGAGGCCGGCAAGCATCCCGCCCGCATCTGATCTCGTTACCCTTGAATCACTCATATTCGTCCATTTAATCGGGATTTCCCTGATGGTGTATCCCTTTCTGGAGAGCCGCCACAGGAGTTCCACATCAAATTCGAAGCCGGATGATACCATATCCCCGATAACTGCATCAATAGCTGATTTTTTAAATACCTTTGCCCCGCACTGCGTATCTTTGAATGAAAGGCCGAAGAGTACCCTGATGAGAAGGTTGAAGATCCTGCTCTGGATGCGCCTCGAGAACCCCTGCTTCCTCGGTAGCCGTGATCCTGGCAGCCACCGTGATCCAATCGCACCGTCAAGGGTATTGATCTCTGATACGAGCCGTTCCATCTCCCTGATGGAGGTGGAACCGTCTGCATCCATGAAGCCGACGATGGGTGTATTCGCGATCCTGAATCCTTCGAGTATTGCCTTTCCCTTTCCTCTTCGTTCGCCATGACGCTCCACGTGAATGGGGATACCCGGATTCCTCCTCGAAAAGTCAAGGATCATATCAGGTGTCCGGTCATCGCCGTCGCAGATGAAGATGGAATTCCCGGAAGAGGATTTCAGTTCTTCCAGTACCGCACCTATTCTCTCCTCCTCGTTGTATGCCGGGATCACGAGGGTGTAATCCGGGATGTGTGCGTCTCTCTCGTTTTGATCCATCTTTGTCGCGGGCGTGGGATTCTCCTTCTTCGCTGCAATTTTCGGGTATGAATATCTGTATGCTACTGTTCCTGGTTATTGGGAATCCTGGGTCCAATAAGACTACTGGTGACTGGCAACATGTGTGTAAAGGCCGGTATCAGGTCTGTATCTCTCTGCAATCTCGAGTGCCACCTTTCGAAGTTGCTGGTGCTCCCGTATGCAGGACTCCGGCGGGGGGCTTTCTCGAAGAATCGCAGATGTGTTTTCGGTAACCTGTATCAGTTCTGTCGCTATCAGGGCATTCAACCAGATGAGATCCCGGAGCATGGATTGCAGTTCGGGTTCCATAGGATACATTTGGATGTAATAGTCTTTAATTGCGGCGTTGGGATCCAGCAATTCTTATTGAATAGGTTTTCCAATATAGTTACACCATGAATTATATCGAGAAGATCCGTGCGAAAGGAAGGGATGCAAACCCGTTCTTTTCCCTGATGGGGATAGATGTGGTGGAGATAGAGGGGGGGGATGCAGTGATATCCATGGAGGTTCGGCCCGATATGCAGAATGGCGAAGGCTGGCTCCAGGGGGGAATTTTTACCGCCCTCGCCGATGAGGCGATGGTGCTTGCCATCTACCCGCTGCTCGAGAAGAATGAGCGTCTTGCCACGATATCTGAACACACGACTTTTATCAGCGGCGCCCGGGAGGGTATCCTGTATGCCGCCGGACGGGTGGTGAAGAGAGGGCGGCGGGTAATCTTTGCAGAAGGTGAAGTCAGGTCGGGCGGCAGAGAGGGAAAAATTCTCTCCCGCACAACGGCAGCCTTCGCGGTGGGCAGGGAATAACTCCCTCTTTTTGGACCCCCGAAAACCCTCTTGCAGCGCCGATTGCGCATGGGGGCATAAAACTATCTTTTCCAAGGAACAATAACTGATGCATACCTATGAGAAGGAGCGCCAGGGGATTTCATTGAAGTACATTTTTATTACTGGGGGGGTGATGAGCGGCCTCGGGAAAGGAATTACTGCCGCATCCGTGGGCAGAATTCTCAAAAACCGCGGTTACAATGTCACCGCGGTCAAGATTGATCCATACCTGAATATCGATGCCGGGACCATGAATCCGGGCCAGCATGGTGAAGTGTTCGTCCTGAGTGACGGAAGTGAGGTCGATCTCGATCTTGGCAATTACGAGAGGTTCCTTGACATCGATCTCACATCCTCGCACAACATCACCACCGGGAAAGTATACCGGAGCGTCATCGACAAAGAGCGCCGCGGCAATTACCTCGGAGAGACGGTCCAGATCATTCCCCATATCACGGACGAGATAAAGACTTCAATCAGGAATGCGGCAGAAGAAGAGATTCCCGGCCAGGAGAAAGCCGAAATCTGCCTTGTCGAGGTGGGCGGAACGGTCGGGGATATCGAGAGCATGCCGTTTTTGGAGGCGGTGCGCCAGATGCGCGGGGAACTCCCCGAGCACGACACCGTCTTAATTCATGTCACTCTTATCCCCTCCGATACGATGGGCGACCTCAAGACCAAGCCCACCCAGCACTCGGTAAAGACCCTGCGTGAACTGGGGCTTCTTGCAGATTTCATAGTCGGCAGGTGCGAACGGCCGATCGGGTCGCAGACCAAGCGAAAGATCTCCGCATTCTGTGATCTTGAACAGAACGGGGTTATCAGCGCGGCCACCGTCGCCGATATATATCTCGTCCCGATGGAGCTTGAGAAAGAGGGCATTGCGGATATTCTCGCCGAGCATATGGGCCTGGAGAAGAGAACCGCGAATTCTGACTGGTATCACGTTGTCACCAGGGAATATACCCGCCGGGTGAACGTGGCCATCGTTAGCAAGTACGGGATCGAGGATGTCTACCTGAGCATCAAGGAGGCGCTCAAGCATGCAGGGCGGGCCCTCTCGACCGAGGTGAGGATCTCCTGGATCGATGCCGAGCGGTGCGACGAGAAGCAGCTCGAGGAGTTTGACGGCATCCTTGTGCCCGGAGGATTCGGAAAGAGAGGTATCGAGGGCAAGATCACCGCTATACGTGTTGCACGAACGAAAAATGTACCGTTCCTCGGTCTCTGTCTCGGTTTCCAGCTATCAGTTGTAGAATATGCACGGAACGTGCTTGGATGGGAAGATGCGACAAGCGCGGAACTCGGTGAAGGCAGGCACGTGATCGCCATTCTCCCCGAACAGAAGGATGTCACGGACCTGGGAGGCACCATGAGGCTTGGAAATTATCCGCTTCAGATCAAAGACGATACACTGGCAATGGAACTCTATGGAAACGGGGAGATAGTCGAGCGTCACCGCCACAGGTACGAGGTCAACCCCAAGTATATCGGGGAACTCACACGGGCAGGCCTGGTCTTCTCGGGATATAACCAGAACCGCATGGAAATATGTGAGATCCCGGATCATCCGTTCTTCCTGGCCACACAGTTCCACCCGGAATTCAGGTCGAGACCCACGAGGCCGTCTCCTCCATATCTCGGGTTTGTCGGGGCCTGCGGAGCGAATAAAAAGTCAAAATAGGTTTGGTTTAAGATGAACACAGAGTCATTTATCGAAGATGCAGTCTCGAAGATCAGGGCTGCTGCAGGAGACTGTCACGTCGTTATTGCCCTCTCCGGTGGAGTTGACAGTTCGGTCTGCGCGGTTCTTGCAGAGCGGGCGATCGGGGAGAGGCTGATCCCCATATACGTGGATACCGGCCTGATGAGAAGAGGAGAGACCGATCGTATCATGCAGCTCTTCGGGCACATGAACCTGCATGTCGTCCGGGCAGCGGACGAGTTCTTTCCTGCTCTTGCCGGAGTCATCGATCCGGAGGAGAAACGAAAGGTCATCGGCGAGAAATTTATCCGTATCTTTGAGAGGGAAGCCAGGAAGACCGGAGCCCCGTGTCTCCTGCAGGGGACCATATATCCTGACCGTATCGAGAGCGAGGGAGGGATCAAGAGCCACCATAACGTGGGTGGTATGCCGGTCGAAATGGAATTTACGCACCTTATAGAGCCCCTTTGTGACCTGTACAAGGATGAAGTCCGCCAGGTTGCGATGGCGCTTGGCCTGCCGGACGAGATCGCCCACCGGATGCCGTTTCCCGGACCCGGCCTTGCCGTCAGGGTTATCGGGGAGGTCACCCCGGAAAAGATCGAGGTTGTCAGGGAGGCCAACTGGATAGTCGAGGATGAGATCGTGGATCAGTACAAGCCCTGGCAATGTTTTGCAGCACTTCTTGGGCTTGGAACAGGGGTGAAGGGCGACAACCGGGTTCACGGATGGATAGTGGCGGTCCGGGCTGTCAATTCCCGTGACGGCATGACCGCAGATCCCCTGCAGATCCCGTATGAGGCGCTTGACCGGCTCGCGTCACGGATCACCTCCGAGATTCCGAATGTTGCCAGGGTAGTGTATGACGTCACGCCCAAACCGCCGGCAACGATCGAATATGAATAAACACATATAACCAGGTGAAGATCAGATGAAAGATGAAAATTTCCGCGAATTGGATGCAAAATACTATATGCCTGCATTTTCCAGGGAGATCATGATCTCCCGGGGAGTGGGGTCCCGTGTCTGGGATGCTGACGGAATGGAATATATCGACTGCGTGGCAGGCATCGCAGTCTGCAGTACCGGCCATTGCCATCCCCGTGTCGTTGAGGCAATCTGTGACCAGGCTCGTCGCCTGATTCACTGCTCGAATCTCTATTATGTGCCCCACCAGGCAGAACTTGCAGAAAAGATGGTCGAGATTACCGGCATGTCGAAAGCATTCTTCTCAAATTCGGGAGCCGAGGCCAATGAAGGGGCTATCAAGCTCGCACGGCTGGCCACAGGAAAGAAGAAGTTTGTTGCATTCACCCACGGGTTTCATGGACGGACGATGGGATCCCTTGCGGTGACGCACAAGCCTGCGATCAGGGAGCCCTTCGAGCCGCTCGAGCCCGGCTGCACATTCATAGAATACGGAGATCTGGATGCAGTGTGCCGTGCCGTGGACGATCAGACTGCAGGTGTCTTTTTAGAGCCGATCCAGGGCGAAGCAGGCATCATCATTCCCGACAACGACTTCATCGCAGGAGTGCGCCAATGCTGCGACGATCACGGGGCACTCCTCATCGTCGACGAGGTGCAGACAGGGATGGGGCGGACCGGCAAATGGCTTGGTATCCACCACTCGGGGGTCAGGCCCGATATCGTAACTCTTGCAAAAGGCATGGCCAGCGGTTTTCCAATCGGAGCACTCCTGGCCCGCGATGGGCTTGAATTCAAGAAGAGTGAGCATGGAAGCACCTTTGCAGGCGGTCCGCTGGCCTGTGCGGCCAGCCTTGCCACGATATCTGTGATCGAGGAGATTCTGCCTGGTATCGCCGGCAAGGGTGAACGCTTCAGGAAGGGCCTGGCATCTCACGACCCGAGGGTGAGAGGGTTGATGGTAGGGGTGACTGTCGGAGAGAGGTGTCCCCAGGTGCAGAAGGAGTGTGCCAGGAACGGGGTGCTTGTGAATTGTGCCGCTGATGGAAACCTTCGCCTGGTGCCTCCACTTGTGATCACCGATGAAGAGATCGATCGCGTGACAGATGTTGTCAACGATGCACTAGGATAGAACAATTCCTTTTTTCCCTGTCGGTCTGGATCGGGCCGTGATGGATTTTTCAGAGTACCCAGGTCCCAGGTACCGGATGTGCCCCGGTTAATGCATCATCCCGGCTCCTGCCTCTCTGCGCCTGTGTGCTACGGACCGGTTAGTTTTTTTCAAAAACCGAAAGCATAAGCCCGGTGGATTCGATATACAAGCTACGGTATTTTGCATGCGAAAAAAAAGCGAGGAAGGGCTTGTACTCAAGGGAATCGTCACTGACATTGACGGGACAATCACTGATTCGTGGAGGCGTATCCACACCGGTGCCATCCAGGCGATACGTGATCGTGTAGACAATGGCAGCGAAGTCATACTTGCAAGCGGGAATACCGCATGCTTCATGGATGCCTTGTGCCGGATGATCGGAACATCAGGCTCATTCATCGGAGAAAATGGGGGAATCTACCGCATAGGATATGGAAACGTCCCCGTGGTCCTCGGGGACCAGACCGTATGCAGGATTGCCCTGGAGACACTGGTGGATCATTTCAGGAGAAGTGGAACAGAACTCGATCTGTACAGCCCGACATACCGTTTTGCGGACCTGGCATTTGCAAAGACGGTCAGCGTCCCTGAGGTCCGTGAGGTGCTTGCGGACATTCCTGTCCAGGTGCTTGATACAGGGTTTGCAATTCACCTCCAGGCGCCCGGGATAAGTAAAGGGACAACATTTACCCATATGGTGGCCGAGATGGGGCTTTCACCGGCAGGTTTCCTGGCGACAGGTGATGCCCAGAATGATATCGATCTGCTCGTATCTGCGGGTGTGGGTGTTGCAGTCGGAAATGCTCACCCGGATGCAGCACGGGCTGCTGACTGGGTTTCAAAAAATTCGTATGGAGAAGGGTTTGTGGAAGCTATCCAGAGATATTCTGCTTATTTTCGCGAGAGATAACGATCCACTATAATATAATCTTTTATATCCTTCACTGCCTCGAAATTGATGAAGAGCCGATCACCCTCGACGCGATAGCCGGATGTGTCGAAAGAGGGATCCGGATACACGATCAAATCTACAACCTGGCCTGTCTCAAAATCCACCACGATGTTCTTGAGGGTCCCGATCATCTTGCCCTCGTTTGTCACAATCTTCTTCCGGGAGAGGCTGCGGGCCATTACTCTGGACATGAAAAGAGTTGTTGAGCTTTTAATATTTAAATATGTTTAAAAATTCATGTGAATTGGCTTTTTAGTTGAATTAAAGCCGTTATTAGTGAATATCTGACTGCGGCACCATCCGATACAAAAACGATAAGCGGATTATCAGCACTCCCTGTCAGGGGAAATCCAGCGAAGTGAAAAAAACGCGGGTACTTCGCCAGCATGTGTGGAAATGAGTGAGAATGAGGATATATGTTGTTGGGGGTCTCTGGATAATTCGATACACTCTGCCAGATTCAATCGTGCTGGCTTTTCGTCTGGTGCCCATCAGGGCGTACCAGGGATGGAATAATGAAAATTGGACTCTTCCCCTGTGAAGACTGCGACGTGTCAAAACCAGGGGCTGCCCGTACAATCCACCCGAAATATCAGGAGAGATTCAGAGCGACGGAAAGACCCTGATAATGTCTGACTGGGTCAAAATTCCAACCGGTTTATCGTCCTCCATCACCAGGAGCCTGCCGATCTCCCGTTCCTTGAACCTCGTGATAACTTCAAAGAGCTGTATGCTCGATGGCGCTTTCACCACGTCGGCTGTCATAGTGGACGATACTTTTTCGTCCAGTGACCTGCCCTCTTCCAGGACGCGGGCGATATCACTCATGGTAAGTATGCCTGCAAGCCTCTCCCCGTCCATGACCGGCGCCCCGTGAATATGGTGGGTATTGAAGAGTGAGAGGGCATCCATGAGCGAATCGTTTTGTTTGAGGCTGATAAGCGGACTGCTCATGTAGAACCGGATAGGCTTTTTTGGAAGGGAGATCATCTCGTAGGTTGAGATGAGCAGTGTCTGCGATATCTCGTCCTTTCCATATACCTCGCCCCGTATCAGCAGCTTGTTGACCGGTGTGGGACCGATTGTGATCTGGTCCCCTATCCCGAACGACTTGATGCTTCCTATCACCCTGACGCTTGCCTGGCAGATATCGGGGTGGCAGAGTGTGGTAAATGCAATTTCAGCGACTTTTATCCCTAGTAATGTCTCGCCGTCCCTCGCAATCGGCACATCATACTCACCCTCCGTGATGTTGAGGTGCAGTTCCCTGTATGCCTGCTCCGTCGGGTTGTATCCGCCTTTCGGACCCGGTATACCATCAACGAGGCCGATTGCCTTGAGAGCCTGCATCTGGTTGCGGACTGTACCGGGATTTCTTTTTATCACCTCTGCAATCTCCTCTCCTTTTATGGGATGCGAATGCTGGTGATAAAGCGTAATAAGGGTGATAAGGATGTCCTTCTGGATAAGGGATAAATCCATAATGGTTTATCATATGCATTGGCATATATATGTTAGGTTGAAATCCAGTGGAGTTTGAGAAGATTCCGACGGTGCCCACGGCCGACGAGGTTCTGGACAGGTGCTTCCGCCGTGCGGCAGCCAAGATGAAAGAGAAGAAGAACAAGGACAGGGCAAATGAAGAGTTTGTACGGGCTGTCAGCCAGGCCATCCACGATCGTCTGGTCCGTGTCATGCGTTCATTTCCCGAATTTGAGACACTCGCACCCTTTTACCGTGACACTGTCGATATCCTGTGGGGAATCGACCGGGTGAAAAAGGCGCTTGGAGGAGTCGGGTGGGCTGCGAGATGGGCCAGGACACATGGTCCCGGCCTGGCATACCAGACCAGGAAATCTGAAACTCCACAGGTGATCAGGAAGAGGGCTGTCGCACGGCTGTCATCTGTTGTACACCAGATCGATGATGACCTGCGGTTCTTAAACGATATCCGGAATGTCCTGCGGAAACTCCCGCATGTCGAGGATGAGTTCACCGTGGTCATCGCCGGATACCCAAACGTCGGCAAGTCATCGTTCATCCGGCTCGTATCTTCAGCCACACCCGAAGTGGCTTCATACCCCTTCACCACAAAGGGGATCATCGTGGGCCACCGGATGACCGGAAGGGAACGGATGCAGTTCATTGACACACCTGGAGTACTTGATCGGCCCGCAGAGGAGAGGAACGCAATCGAGCGCCAGGCACTGACTGCCGTGGTCAACCTTGCAGATGTCATCCTCTGCATCATCGATGCGACCGAGCACTGCGGATACCCGATCGAAGAGCAGGTCCGGCTCATCCACGAGATCGAATCGCTGACTGACGCTCCGGTTTTGGTGGTGGCAAACAAGTCGGATCTCGTCTATTTTGATGGATACCTCAACATGTCCACTGAGACCGGTGAAGGGATCAGCGAGGTCGTCGACACGCTGATGGGATACCGCGAAAAGAAGGTCTCAGATGAGAAGGGTGAGGGCGAACCCTGCTAAAAAACCTGTAATTGCGCCTCCGTTTATTGGTGGAAGCCCGGCCTGCGCCTTTCCTCTCTGAACGTATACGAGAAGGATGGCAAGCCCAACAACCGATCCGGCTATTGTACCGATCGCGGGAAGATTGATGAATCCCCATACCTGCCCTCCAAGGAAGATGTTTGCCGAGACGACCAGTATTGAGGGCATGATGAGATCTCCCATTCCGATGATATAGGCGGCACGCTCACCTTCACCGATATTGCCCACTCCGTCCCGACGGTAACTGTAGTCCCGGTGTTTCGGGACGACGAACAGGATCGGTGCCTTGATATCCACCACTCCTTCCGCAAGCGTGATCATGTGCTTTGTCTTGTATACCGAGAGGGCGTCGTAGACTGCAAGTATGGTGAGCAGTAATATCACCGGCAGAATATCCAGCGATATGCCGAATATGGAAGCCGCTCCTGCTGCGATAAGTATTCCGAGAATGTCAATGACGTACCACTCGGGGTAGAGGTATAAAACGGCGGTTGCTGCTATCGAGAAGACGAGAGTGGCTGCAGTCGCATACACCGCGTTGGAGAAGACGTACAGGGAAATGGCACTGAATATGTACAGGAACGTAAAGAAGATGGATACTCCGATGATTATACCGATCAGTTTCTTCAACCGGTATTTTATGAGGAGGAGGAGGAATGCGGTAAAGATCAGCAGGAGCATGATAAATACCAGGGGGTTTGCCACTGACGACGGGTCTTCAAAAGCTGCTATCCCCGCGTCCTTCATCGGGAGGGAGAGGAGAAGCGCTCCCAGTTCAACCAGCACGAGCATTGCAGGCATGCTGATGAGGGGCAGTTTTTTGGCTAATTCCATGAAATCCGGGCTCCAGAGATGATAGGTAGTTTAATTAATGGGTGCTCATCATCTAAAAACATGAATATAAGTGAGTATATCGGGGATATAATACTCCTCCTGGTACTGGTTGTCTCAACCCTCCTTCTCGCCACAAACCAGAACTTTACTCCTCAAAACACACTCGCTCTTCTTCTGATCGTGCTCTCGCTCGGTGGGCTGATGGTCATCATTCATTACTCGATCATGAGGATAGAGAGAGAGATGATAAATCGCGAGAGGATGATCAGGGTCAACCTCGAAGAGATCTCGTTGAAGATGGCTCAGAGGTACGACAGCACCATAGCACACGTCGACGGGGTTGTCGAGGAATTCTCAAAGCGGGTGTATCGCTAAAGACCAGGGGTATTGGGGGAAGGATGGGCGTAGCACTTCGTGAAATCCTCGTGGATTACAAGGTATCGGTAACCTGGGAGACGCTCGGGGGAATTGCTGCCGTCGATGCTCATAATGCCCTCTACCAGTTCCTGAGCATCATACGCCAGCCCGATGGCACTCCGTTGATGGATTCCAGGGGAAGGGTGACGTCGCACCTGTCGGGAATCCTCTTCAGGACAGCGAACTTCATCGAAAAAGGGATCCGGCCGATATTCGTCTTCGACGGGAAACCTCCCGATTTCAAGGAGGAGACCATAGAACAGAGGCGGGCGGTCAGGAAGGAGGCAGGCGAAAGGTGGCGCCAGGCACTTGAACAGGGTGATGTGGAGGAGGCATACAGGCAGGCACGATCTTCGTCAAGAATCGATGACGAGGTGATAAAGACATCAAAGGCCCTGCTCAAACTCATGGGTCTTCCTTTCGTTGATGCTCCAAGCGAAGGCGAAGCCCAGGCGGCATACATGGTCAGGGAGGGTGAAGCGCAGTACGTGGTCTCCCAGGACTATGATACCCTGCTCTTCGGGGCGCCGGTTCTCGTCAGGAACCTTGCCGTGAGTGGCAAAAGGCGCATGAGAGGGAGGACGGTGACCGTCTCTCCTGAAAGGCTCCTGTTGCCTGATATACTCAATGGCCTCTCCATCTCCCGGCAGGATCTCATCCGGCTGGCCATCCTGGTGGGAACGGACTTCAACCCCGGTGCCCGGGGGATCGGTGCGAAGACCGCGCTCAAGGTTGTCAGGCAGGGAGAATTCGACAGGGTGGCTGAAGAGAAGATGCCTGGAACAGATACCGAAAAGATCCTGGATTTCTTTGAAAATCCCCCTGTAACCAACGATTATTCGCTTGAATGGGGTCCGCCGGACGAAGACGCCATCACCGGGATGCTCTGTGACGATTTTGATTTTTCACCGGAGAGGGTGAGAAGATCCCTGGAAGGCCTGAAGGTGACCGGCAGGCAAAAGACCCTTGATTCATGGTTCTGATTGCCATCAGCCATACCAGGACAGGGCCTATCTCATCTTCTTCCAGACGTGCATAAACCGTTGAATAGCGGTAAAATGACCGAGGATCCCAAAAATCAGGAGAAGCCACCCAAGATAGGGAAGTCCATATACGCCCCCCGGGATCGCGATATCCAGTATTCCTGCCACGAGCAGGAGGACGAGTCGATCGGCTCTCCCGAGCACACCCCCGTAAAACCGCCCCACTCCGACCGCCTGCGCCTGGGTGCCCAGGTAGGACGACATCAGGACGCCGGTAAGAGCAAAGACGCCGATGTATGCCACTATTTCAGGGGGATACTGCCATGTTGAAAAACCTCCGGCGAAGATACCGACAATGATGAAGATGTCCGCATACCTGTCCACGGAATGGTCGAAGAAGTCCCCGAGCGGGCCCTGCGTATTCTTCGCCCGGGCGATCGCACCGTCCAGCGCATCGAAGACGGCGTTGCAGAGCACCAGGAATGTTGCGGCCAGGATGTTTCCACAGTAGTAGGAGAAGCCTGCACCGATAGCCGCCAGAAAAGATGCTACAGTCAGTGAGTTGGGGGTGATACCAAGCCGTATGCAGACCGAGACGGCCGGGTCCATGATCCCTTTCACCTTCGGTCTGAACTGGTCGAGAGTCATAGGCTGGTTCCCAGGAAATCTGACCAGTCGATCTCGCCAAATGACGGGGGGATCTCTCCCCTGACAAACATCTCAATCATATCGGTGCATTCCAGGACACTCTTATCTGTTGTGTCCAGTTCATAAATCTGTCTCGCCTCGAAGCCTTCGAGACATTCGATCAGGATGAGATCTATGGCCTCGGCCTCGGCGTTCTCCCTCACCTTCGCCCCGGGATACCCACGTCTCCTGAGCCTGTCCGCCAGCACGTCCGGGCGGCACCGGAGTACCACGATCAGGTCGCATGGGAGGAGGTGGGCAAGATGCCCCTCGACAAACCCCTCTACCGGCGAAAATTCGCTGGCCCAGCTCTCTTCATCGATAATGACCGTGTCACGTTCTTCGTCTCTTTCAATCCGGTACGGCCCTGTCGTCTCTGTGAGCCGGACCACGGTGTAGCCCCTCGAGGAGAGTTCCTCTCCCACCGATGATTTTCCTGTCCCCGGTGTCCCGGTAATACCGTACATCATATGCTGTTGATCACGTCCAGGAAGAGCTCGCATTCCCAGTCATCCCCGACACTCACCCTGATGTAATGGTCCTCCAGGCCCTTGAAACTCCGGCAGGACCTGACGATGACACCCCTTGCCGCAAGTTTTTCGGTCATCACGTCACCGGAGCAGGGTGATACGTCAACAAGCACGAAGTTTCCTCCTGACGGGAGGACCGGAAAGGAACACTCTCGTATATACCGGGCTCTCCACCCTTTCACTCTCCGGACAATGCGTTCGACGTGCCCGCGATCTCCGAGAGCGGAGACGGCAGCTGCGGCAGACACACTGTTCAGAGAAAACGGCGTAGCTGCCCTCCTGTAATACGGCAGGATCCAGCCGGGGACGAATGCATATCCCACACGGAGCCCGGCCATGGAGAATGCCTTGGACATGGTCCGCCCGATGACGAGGTTGTCGAACCGTTCCATGAGAGGCCGATAGTCCTGGTCGGAAAATTCCACGTAGGCATTGTCGAGAAAGAGGATACCCTCGATCTCTTCCAGTATACCGGCAATGTCATCAGGCGATGTCTCGTTTCCGGTGGGATTGTTCGGGGTGCAGAGAAATGAGAGCCTGGCATGGCGGGCTTTTTGTATGAAGCTTTCGACATCCACGTTGAAACTGCCATCCCGCGGCACCCGGATTACCGTCCCGCCCTGGGCGATGGTAGCCAGCTCATAGAATGAGAAGGTCGGCACCGATATGACAACAGGATCGCCGGCATTCACGAGGAGCCGGAGCAGTGTCTCGATTACGCCATCCATCCCGGCGCCCGTGACGAAGTGGTTCCAGCCATGGTACCGGCCAAGCATGGCTTTCAGTTCACCCATATTCTCATCCGGGTACCGGTTGGCCTCCTGCAGTGCCCTGCAGCCCTCCTCGATCACCTCCTTCTCCGGAGGCTCCGGGTTTTCGTTGCTTGCCAGCCTGGCAACGCGTTCCAGTCCGTGTTCGCGGGCGATCTCCTCGGCTTTCCGGGCAAATACGTAACCCTCACCAGTGAAACACTCTCTCACCAGTAATTCAGGGTTTATTCCTGGTAATCTGTTGCTATCCTGTGGATCTGCCGCCATATCAACTATCCACACAAGCTCTGTATCCAATCTAAATAATTCCGTCGCTGGAAAGAGGAGCCACGGATTTTTTTAAAAAATGCAGGAGGCCGGGCCACCGCAGAAAAACGATGCCTGTCAGCAGGGCTTCAGTCCCGCTTCTTCGACCATGAATGTCGCTTCGCCTTCGGGAAGATTGGGGCTGTCCACGAGACGGGCGATACGTTTCCCACCCTTGCTCTTCCGCAGGTAGATACGGAACGTCGCCGTGTGACCGACGATATTTCCCCCGATAGGCTTGGTCGGGTCGCCGAAGAAGACTGCGGGGTTCGACATCACCTGGTTGGTGACGAGCCCCACGGCATTGTTCTCATCAACGAGCTTGAACAACTCGTGGAGGTGTCTGTTCAGTTTCTGCTGCCTGGTGGCGAGTGTCCCTCTTCCTGCGTACTCGGACCTGAAGTGCGAGGTGAGTGAATCGATTATGAAGAGTCTGACCGGTTTTCCGGACTCCTTCATCTCGGCTGCACGTCCCTTTGCACTATCGACCAGGAGCATCTGGTGGTCCGAGGTATGTGCACGTGCGACATGAATGTTCTCGAGGAAATCGGCAGGATCTGCGTCGATTCCGAGGCCGAGCACCATCTGTTCGATACGCTCGGGCCTGAACGTGTTCTCCGTATCGATATAGATGGCACTTCCGTTCAGGCCACCGGCATCTTCGTCCAGCTGCACGTTCACCGCCATCTGGTGAACGATCTGGCTCTTTCCGGAACCGAACTCGCCATAGAGTTCCGTTATTGCCTGCGTCTCGAGACCTCCCCCGAGGAGACTATCGAGCTCGGGAACCAGGGTCCGGAGTTTCCGGATCTCCTTTCTCTGTTCAAATACATCTTTTCCGGTTTTGAATCCGGCTAAGTCGACCATCTCCCTCGCGGCGCGGATCATCTTCTTTGCCGTCGATTCTCCGATCTCCGCAGTCTCGGCCAGGTCGGCGGAGGTCGCGGTGGCGATATTTTCCACCGAGAGAAATCCTGCTTCGCGGAGTTTTTCGGCCGTGGTCGGTCCCACGCCAGGGAGGTCTTCCAGTTCCAGGGGTCCTTGGGTCATAATCTGATCACCTCTGTCAGAGAGATACGTAATCTGCGCTCCCATATATCTTGGGGGCCGTGCACTGTGAAAGTGTCGGATCAGGTGGAAGCATCACGTATTGCCAATGCCCTGTCCCGAACGCTCTCCACCTCCTGCCGGACCGGTTCTGCGTGGTGGAGCGCAAGCCTCTGGCCGGACACGATCCCCCTGACACGGAATTCACTGCCGTGCGGGAGATTCCCGTCTATAAGGAATATGTGGTCTCCGTCGTCAATAAAAAGCCCATGGCGTGTTGCGATAACTGTCCCGGTCATCTCGATCTCTTCCTGGTGATCACCGGGAATGACTCGCAGAAACGATCCCTGCCCCACGTGGAGCTCGAGGTCACCGAACCGTCCCTCCCTGGCCTTTCCAAGATAGATATCTGTTCTCTCTCCGGGCAGGACCGGCATGAGGGCCCGTTCACCCCAGATCACCACCCGGATCTCGCAGTCTCCACCGGCGATGACGATATTTTTCACGTGGGAGATCTGCCCGTCCCGTCGTGTGAATGTCCGTGCCGGCTGGACTGACCTGACGGTCCCGCCAACAGAATAGATGCCCTCCTCCCGTATCTCATCAATAGTGTTCAGGCGGTACCCGATTGCCTCTTCACCGGGGCTGATGGTGCTTGTCTCGTCGACAACAAGTTCCCGTGCAGCCTGCCGGTATTTCTCGAGTGCACCGGTGATGCGGATGGAGGAGCCTTCAGGAAGGTTTTCGATGAGTTCGGGCTGCCAGCAGACAAGCCGGCAGAGTTCCTCCTCGATTCCCACGACGGCTTCGCAGAGATCCATCGTGGTGCCGTCTCTTCTCGAGACCTGGCGGGGCTCTTCACGTGTAATCAGGCAGACCTCCACGTCCCGTCTCTTCGGCGGGGAGAGACGGGGCTCGACAGAGGTCTGGCACTGGATGTCGCAGACGGCCTTCCGGAGGGCGAGTACATTGATATCACCTCCCGAACGGCCAGTCCGGCGGCCGATGATCTCGAGAACATCTCCGAGATCTATCTCCTCGGCCGCCATGGCCTTCTCGTCCCAGAGCACTGCCCGCACCTGGCCCGTCTCGTCACCGAGGATGATGTTCGTGACAAGACCCTTCTCCCCTTCAGGGCGGAGGAACTCCTTTGCCTCCGATTTTGAGATGACTTTTCCGAAAAAGGAGAAGAGGCTGGATCTTCCATCCAGCGCCTCTATCTTCACATGATGCCGCCCGCAGTCTTTCACGACGAGCATCGCGGCGGTGGTCTCGTCGACCATATCGCCGCATTCCTGCATTTTTTCCTCTACACGGCGCTCGAACTCCTCCCTGCTCAGGAGATCGTCGACCAGTGCGTAGTGAAACTGCACCGCATTCCCTCTGTTACCGCTGCCAGGGAGGGGTAACCATCGTCGCTGTCAGATCCTCAAGCGTCTCGGCTCTCCGCATCAGTGCAGCCTGCCCGTCACGGACCATGACCTCGGCGCACCGGGGCCGGCTGTTGTACTGGGAGGACATGGCAAACCCGTAGGCTCCTGTATCAAGCACGGCGATGAGATCTCCTGTCGCTATCCGGGGGAGCATCCTGTCCGATGCGAGAATGTCGCCGGTTTCGCAGATAGGTCCGGCGATGGTGTAGATCTCTTCGGGCTTCCCGCCAGCCCTGTTTGCCACCAGCACCTCGTGGTACGAGTCGTACATGGCCGGTCGCACCAGCAGGTTGAATCCCGCATCCACGTTGACGAACTTGCTGTGGGCATCCTTGACCGAGTTGACCCGCGCCAGGAGCACGGTGGAATCGGAGACGAGCGACCGGCCCGGCTCCACCCAGAGTTCGGGAGAGATACCTGCCTTCCGGATCCCCTCGAGGAATATGGGGACCACCGCCGCGGCATAGTCTTCAGGCGTCGGAACCGGATCCGAGTCATGGTGGTAGGGTATACCAAGACCGCCTCCCAGATCGACGAAGCGGAGATTCACGCCCATGGCCGTGAGGTCGGAGACGATCTTCATCATCACGCCGGCAGCCCGTGCAAAGGGCTCAATTTCGAGTATCTGCGATCCGATATGGCAGTGTATCCCTACCGGATCGACATTCCTGCACTCGAGCGCCTCCCGGTAGACGCCGGGGATCAGGTCGTGTGCGATGCCGAACTTGGTCGTGGCAAGCCCAGTCGCAATCTTCGGATGGGTGGGAACTTCAAGGGCAGGGTTTACGCGAAAGGCTATCTGTGCGGTTTTTCCGGCGTTCCCTGCGATCTCGTCGAGCTGGTGCAGTTCGTCCAGCGAATCGACAGAGACCGGGACATTGTTCGCTACGGCAAGGGAGAGGTCTTCCCTGCTCTTCGAGCTTCCATTGAAGAGGAGCCTCTCCGGTGGAATTCCGGCCCGTATCCCGAGCAGGAGTTCACCGGAAGAGAAGACATCCGCCCCGGCCCCGAGTGCAGCAAGTGTACGCAGGATTGCAAGGTTTCCGTTTGCCTTGGCAGCATAGAGGACCCTGACGTCAGGATATCTCTTCTCCAGTGCTTCGCGGTATTGCCGGAATTTTTCGATTATCCTTGCCTCGTCGGTCACGTATAGCGGAGTTCCCCATCTCTCCGCAAGATCGACCGTGTCTGTGCCCCCGATATACAGGTGACTGTCCCTGACCGAGAGGTGGGGGGGGAGGTTCATCCCGTCATCACCTTCATCCGGTCGAGTGCTTCGCGGATCCGTTCGGTGGACCGCGTAAGGGCGAACCGGACATAGCCTTCACCGGCAGTTCCAAATCCTATGCCCGGGGTAACCACGATTCCCGCCTCGTCAAGCATCCTTGTCGCGAACTTCATGCAGTCGTCGACGGCCATCCAGACATAGAATGTCGCCTTTGGTGGTTTGACGGAGAAGCCAAGGTCCAAAAGACCTCTCACGAGCAGGTCCCGTCTCTCCTGGTAGACAGCACATGCATCGCGTATACAGTCCTGGGACCCGGAAAGCGCCGTGATGGCGGCGTGCTGGACCGCATCGAAGACACCCGAGTCCACGTTGGTCTTGACCCGTCCGAGGCCTGCTATGATCTCGGGATTGCCGACCGCCATCGCGATACGCCAGCCCGTCATATTGTATGTCTTCGAGAGGGAATGCATCTCGATTCCGACCTCCATCGCCCCATCCGTTGAAAGAAAAGACGGCGCCCTGTATCCGTCGAAGGTTATCTCGGAGTATGCATTGTCGTGGACGATGACGATGCCGTATTTTTGGGCGAATTCCACCGCTTCTTCAAAGAAGCCTTCCCTGACAACGGCAGACGTGGGATTGTTGGGGTAATTGAGGTACATCAGTCCCGTCGATCTCGCGACATCTGCGGGAATGTCGTCAAGTACCGGAATAAACCCGTTCTCTTCCAGGAGTGGCATCTCGAATACCTTTCCTTCTGCGAAGAGCGTTGCGGTGCGGTATACCGGGTACCCGGGGCTCGGTACGAGGACATACTGGCCAGGGTTGACGAACGCCTCGGGCACGTGAGCGACGCCGTCCTTTGATCCCATGAGTGCGATGACCTCCTTTTGCGGGTCCAGCGTGACTCCGAACCGGGTTTTGTACCAGTCTGCGACCGCTGAACGGTACTCCGGCATCCCTGCATATGATGGATAGTGGTGGTTCCGGGGGTCCCGGGCTGCCGTGCAGAGTGAATCGACGATGTGGGGAGGTGTGGGGAGGTCGGGATCCCCCACTCCAAAGTCGATGACGTCCACGCCCTCCCTGATCTTTTGCGCCTTCATATCGTCGATTCGCGCAAACAGGTAAGGAGGCAGCTGTTCCATTCGTTCTGCGTACATGCGGGGAATTATTGGGTGGGGACTACATTAATGTCACCTGTCATGGAACGAATGGGCCCACCGCACCCGCAAACACACGTCAATATTAAGCAGTCTCCTATTGGATATTGCAGGAGAGATCTGATCCATGGACGAAAAACCGATAGTTGTACTTACTACGGCCAGCCCCGAGATCGCCGGCGAGATCGCACGCACGCTCGTGGAGCGGCATCTTGCGGCCTGCGTGAACATGTCCGGTGTTCGTTCCTGTTACCGGTGGGAGGGCGAATTCTGCGATGAAGAAGAGGTACTTCTCATCATCAAGACAGTCGAAGGGAAGGCCGATGCGGTGACGGACGCAATCCTGGCAATCCACAGGTACGAACTTCCCGAGATCCTGGTGCTTCCGGTGGCATCGGGTTATGGGCCGTACCTGCAATGGCTGATCGGGGAGACCACAGAATGAGTATCGTTACCCATACCGGGATCCAGGTCAGGAACGGCCGGGCACGAGAGATCGAGGACCGGGTGATCAGGGAGGGACGGTTCGGGCTCTACGTAAACGACACCCTCTATACGGAGATGGTGGCAAGCGACGACCAGCTCGAAGAGCTCGGTGCGGGGTTCGTGGTCTGCCAGGGCCTGGCAAAGACCGTTGACAGCGTACGTGTCGATGGAGATGCCATTCATGTCTCGGCGCCGGTGGCAGGACTTTCCGGGCGGGAGATGAGCTCTGCAGGAGCGCTCCAGACGACGGCACCCGCGGGGAAGGTCACTTCCGATCTCACACTGACAGTGGCGGATGTCCTCTCGATAACAGGCGAGATCGAGACGGATCTGTGGAGAGAGACCGGTGGGGTCCACTGTTCCATCCTCTTTTTCCAGGGGGATATCCTTGCGAAGAGCAGTGATGTCGGCCGGCACAACACCGTCGACAAGGTGGTGGGAGATGCCGTGCTTCGGGGAGTCGATCGTTCGCGGTGCGTGATCGGCTGCACGGGCAGGCAGCCAAGAGACATGGTGATCAAATATGCCCGGGCGGGCGTTCCGGTTATCATATCACGGGCGGCATCCACCGATAAAGGGATAATGGCGGCACAGGAGGCCGGGATCACCCTGATCTGTTTCTCGAGGGAGGGGCGGTTCACCGTGTATACCCATCCTCACCGGATTGCTGACCTTGGAAATTATATGGATCAAAAAAGAAAGTCTGGTTATGGTAACGAGGAGAATGACCTGCAATGACGACGAACCCGAAAGGCGATGAACGGAAGACGGCAGCGCTCGTACTCGGATGCCCCCAGGTGCCTGTGCAGACCGGGATCGCCCTTTATCTCTCGTACTCACTGAAAAAGGAGGGGATAGAGCCCGTCATCGCGGGCAACAGGGCGGCCAGGGCACTCATAGACATATCCGACCCCTCCCGCCACTATGTTGAGAAATTTCTTGATCTCGACCTGTATATCGAGCTTCTGGCCGAGAAAAAGCAGGATTTTGACTACCATTTTGTATTCATACACAACGACGCAGGTGTGAGTTACGCCGCCACCATACAGGCGCTTTCTCCTGCGCCGGTCATTGTGCTGGTATATGGAGAACATTTTCGTGAAGTCTCCGACATGATAGAGTTCCCCTGTGAAAAGATTGCGGCAAAAGCGGTCCATAATCCCATGCCGCTTCGAAGAAAACTGGACGAGGTGTTGCCATGGCTTGTGTCGAGTCAATGAATTACGAGATACTGCTCCGGAACGCATCATTCCGGGAGTGCAGGGATTACGTGCGATCGCATTGTGCCGAATATGTCGACGTCTCCCCCGGGTACCGGTTGTTCGACATGCACATGATCGGGGTTCCTCCCATCTCCATCGGCCTCGATGGTGATACTATCGTCTTCCCCTTCACAAAGCCCTGTTACGGGACATATCTCTTAAAGATCGAAGACCGGAGCGAAGCGGAGAAGGTGCGTGCGCTGAAGAAGAGGAAATAGATCAAGGATTCTCCGGCTTTTTTGCCTTCTTTTTTCCATGTCGGAACATATAAGAGCGGTCTCTCCCATCACAGGTGTGCAGGTAGAGATCATGAATGACGTATCGATCCTTGTTGGAGGAAGGGCAGGAGACGGGATCAACAGTGCGGGGCTCATCGTTGCCCATCTCCTGAACCATATCGGGTACCGTGTCTACATGTATTTCGATTACCCCTCCCTGATCAAGGGGGGGCACAATTTTGCGCTGGTCAGGGGATCGGGATCGCCGGTTGGGGCGCACCGGAATCGGGCAGATTTTATTCTTGCCTTGAACCAGGATTCGATCGATCTCCATGGTGATCTCATCAGGGATGAGACAACGATTCTATTCGATTCCGGGCGGGTGGACGCTGACGGGATCCCGGTACCTGTCTCTGAGATATTAAAAGAGCTGGATGCGCCTGCTGTGATGGGGAATTCCTGTATCATCGGTGCTTTCGCCCGATCCGCCGGGATCGAGTGGGCGGTTCTTGAATCGGTATTCCGCCAAAAAATTCCAAAAGGGCTTGAAAAGAATCTCCAGGTGGCACGAAGGGGCTATGATGCGGCCCATGTCACGCAAAAGATTGAGCCGATCGGCCGGGAAACGTTCCCGATCCTCACCGGGAACGAGGCGATCGGAATCGGCCTCCTCCACGGCGGACTCGATGCATTCGTGGCCTACCCGATGACACCTACGTCGAATATCCTCCATTTCCTTGCCGAATCGGCCGTTGATCTCCCGCTGGATGTGGTCCACCCCGAAAACGAGATCGCGGTCTTTTTAATGGCCCTTGGGTTTGCGTATGCCGGGAAGAAAGCCGCGGTCTGCACGTCAGGCGGTGGCTTTTGCCTGATGACGGAGGGATTCTCGCTTGCCGGCATGGCGGAACTCCCCATCGTCGTAGTCATGGGCCAGAGGACAGGACCGAGCACCGGGGTTCCGACGTACACCGCCCAGACCGATCTCCATTTCATGATTCATGCCGGTCATGGCGAGTTTCCACGCCTTGTCGTCGCCCCCGGGGATGCCGCACAGGCCTTCACCTGGTCCTCCCTGGCACTGTCGATGGCATGGAAGTACCAGGTCCCGGCAATAATTCTTGCCGACAAGACGCTCTGTGAAGGGAGCTACAGTTTCGAACAGCGTGCGCCCCCCGATATCGGCGAGGCCGATAGCAGGATGGATCCGGGTGAATACCGGCGCTATGCCCTGACCGACAACGGCATCTCGCCGATGCTCCACCCACCAGCTCCCGGGGCGGTGATCAAGGTGAATGGGTACGCTCACGATGAAGCGGGTATCACGACCGAAGATGCGGATACGATCCGTATCATGACCGACAAGCGGAAACAGAAGTCTGCATCGCTGAAGGCTGCAGTGGAGGATCTCGGGAGTGTAATTGTCAGGGGAAAGGCCGACGCGTCCACCGCGATACTCTGCTGGGGTTCGAACCTGTCCGTATGCACGGAGGTGGCCGATAGTCTCGGGTTGAGACTGATCCAGCCTGTCGTGCTCTGGCCGTTCCCGGTCGAGACATTCCAGAAAGCCCTTTCCGGAGTCGAAAGACTGGTCCTGGTGGAGGATAGCGCGTACGGCCAGCTCTCCATGCTGATTTCGGGTTACGGGTTCCCGACAGACGACCTGGTCCTCCGCTACGACGGACGACCGAACTCGGTAGAAGAACTCGTTGCCCGAATACAGGAGGTGCTGGCATGACCCGGAGTTCACTGATCACGGATGCACAGAACACGTGGTGCCCGGGCTGCGGAAATTTCATGATACAGTTTGCATTGAGAAATGTCCTGGAAGCCCTGTCGGAGGAGGGCAGGAGCCTTGACTCGGTCGTACTTGTCTCCGGCATCGGGTGCCATGCAAAGATCGCGGACTACATGAACATCAACAGCTTCTACTCGATCCACGGGAGGACGATCCCCGTGGCCACGGGGATACAGCTGGCAAATCCCGACCTGACCGTGATCGCCTGCGCAGGTGACGGCGATGCATATGCAGAGGGACTGGACCACCTGGTCTTTGCCGCCAAGAGAAATGTCGATATCACGCTGCTCGTGCACAACAACAGGGTGTACGGCCTCACCACCGGGCAGTACACGCCCACCTCCCCCCTTGGGTTCCGGGGCAGATCGACCCCTGGAGGAACGATCGAAGAACCCTTCAACCCCCTTGAACTGGTGCTGGCTTCAGGAGGGACTTTTATCGCAAGGGAGTCCAGCCTGCAGATGGATTCACTCCAGGAGACCATTATGGAGGCGATTCGGCACAGGGGCTTTTCCTACGTGGACATTCTCCAGATATGCGCCACGTATTTCAACATGACCTCGTACTACCGGGAGAGGATGTACAGGTTAAAAGACCATGACGAGAGCGATTTTGACCAGGCGTGCGATCGAATGCGGGAATGGGATTACAACGGTGATGCACCCATCGGGCTTGGTATCTTTTACCGAAGGGAGAAGGATACGTTTGGCGGGAGACTGTCAGGAAGGAAGACCGTGGCGGTTGACAGGGAGTCAGCGATACGAAAGATACTCGATGAGAGGAGATAGTGCCGGGATTCTGATCTGTTCCCTGGTGGCCGAATCTCTCCAGAGGGATCGGCATGGCGGGGAGTTTTTGAGAGAAGGCTTTTTCATTTCAATCGCCAAGATATCTGCGTATTTCCGCGAGCGTGGAAGATGGTAGGTATACCTGCAGAATATGAAGTCTTCACGTGGGTTATTATCCCACTCCTCATCTTTTTTGCACGGCTGGCTGACGTGAGCCTTGGGACGCTTCGTGTGATCTTTATCTCAAAAGGCTTAAAATACGTGGCTCCCGTGGTCGGGTTCTTCGAGGTGATCATATGGCTTGTCGCAATCTCCCAGGTAATGACCAACATAACCAATGTCTACTCGTACATTGCCTATGGCGGTGGTTTTGCCGCGGGGACATTCCTCGGCATGGCAGTAGAGGAGCGTCTCCTGCTTGGCACCGTCGTTGTACGGGTGATCACGAAGAGGGATGCATCCGCCCTGGTATCGCACCTGAGAGGGGAAGGGTACGGGATCACGGTCATGGATGCCGAGGGATCGACAGGGAAGGTGCGAGTCCTCCTCATGATCATAAAGCGACAGAACCTGCCGAAGGTCGTCGGGATGATAACGCAGTTCAATCCCCATGCATTCTACTCGGTCGAGGATGTGAAGTCTGTTACCGAAGGAGTTTTCCCGGGAAAAAAGACAGGTTTTTCAGTGAACTGGCGGGATCCGATGGGTTTTTTCCGGAAGGGCAAGTAGGGACCCGAATCCTGTGGGACCTATCCGGTTGCACTGGTGTCGTCTGTTACGGTACTGCCTGAAGGAAAGACCGGGATATCCTCGTCTTCGTCGCCGGAAACGCGGTAATCATCGATCTGCTCTGTGTAATCGTCAAACCAGTAGGCGTCAGGGTTGCTCCTGAATGCCATGAACCTGCCCACATCGAGGGGATCGGCTGCCTGGTGGTACTTGAAAAATGTTGATCCTTCCGTCTTTCCGACCACCTCGATCTTTCCGCTCGCATGCGACATGACAAACCTCGCCCGTTTCGCCAGTCCCGAGCATCCTGTCTTGGCCTTCTCAAATATCTCGTAGGCCTCCTCGACTGGCATCTCGAATAGCCGGTTCCCGAGGGTCGGGCGGCACTGGAACACGTAGTACGGGGGCACTCCGATGAACGAGAGTTTCCTGAAGAGTTCGGCAAGAACCTGTGGATCACTGTTGATTCCACGCAGCAGCGGTGTCTGGTTCACGATGATAGCGCCGGCGTCACGGAGGAGATCGAGGGCTTCGATTGCCTGCGGGGTGATCTCGCGCGGATGGTTGAAATGGGCCATGATGTAGATCCGCTTCTCGGGACTGCTGTATCGGCGTATCATATCGGGAAGATCAGGATCGTGTAAGATACGGTGGGGATTGAAGGCGAGCATCTTGGTTCCGATCCTGATTATCTGGACGTGATCAATCTTCCGGATCTCCGAGATCAGGCCTTCCAGTCTCGGGGTTGCCAGGATAAGCGGGTCGCCACCGGTGATGAGGACGTTTGTGATCTCGGGATGGTTCTGGATGTATCGTATCCCGGCAGAATAGTCCTTCGCGATCTCGTCGACGTCATTCATGAAGAGGCGTTTCCTGAAACAGAACCTGCAGAAACTTCCGCATACGTCAACTGCGAGGAATAGTGCAGTCTGCCTGTATTTGTGCTGGATGCCCGGCGCTACCGTATAATTTTTCTCGTTCGAAGCATCGAGTTCTCCCCAGTTCTCGAGTTCCCTCGTGTCGGGTATGATGATCTTTCGTATGGGATCTTCCGGGTCATCCCAGTCGATCAGGGAGAGATAATATTCATTGGAACGGAAGGCGAATCTGTCGGTCACCTCCCGAAGTGTATTCCGCTCGTCCTCTGACAGGCTCTCGATCCTGTCAACTGACGTGATGTACTTCGGGTTTTTCATGGAAACATTCACTCCTTTTGAGTTTTTTTGGCTGGTCTCCCGCTGGTGGTTGTTGCGGCTGAGTGTAAAAGATCCAGATAAATTTAGCCAACCCGGAAATCTGCGCGAATAGAGACCTATATATGCGCTCTATTTTAAGTCAGAATAATATTTATATTTAGCGGAAACCATACGTGGATCTTCGCGCGGGTGAATGTTTTCTATCGCAAGCCGGTCTACAGCGCATAACCATGATACCAGGGTAAGGAGAAGGTATCACCTTCGTATTATGTAATATGCTGAATAGTCGTTCATGTGCGGACAGGGTCAGAGGAATGAGTTGATACCCTTCTGTCTTGCTATGAGTTCCGCGCCATCGTGATCGGGATTGTTGACAAGGCCTGATACCTGCCAGGACTCCAGGAGCCCGGACGGGTACGGAGCAAGCATCTCCCGCAGTTCGTGATCAGGAATCGGGCCTGGTGAAAGCCAGCCCGCTTCATCGCTCTCCCGGAGAATGGCCGGCATGCGGTCATGGTACGGAACAACGGCGTCGTTTGGTTCCGTGGTTACGATGGCAAACGAGATATGGGGCACGGATGCCGGCGGCTCCCAGATATCATAGAGCCCGGCAAATGCGAAGTAGTCCCCGTCTTTGCGGCGGATGTAATGCGGAAGGCGCCTTTTGCCGGTCTTTTGCCATTCATAAAAACCGGTGGCCGGGACGAGGCACCTGCGATGCATCACGAGGGACCGAAAGGCGGGACGTTTCGTAAGGGTCTCGGCCCGGGCGTTGATTGGACGATGCGCTGATGCCGGATCGTGCGACCATCCAGGGAGAAGACCCCACTGCATCTCCACGATCTCGCGATTCCCGCCTGTACCGCATACAATGACCGGCACCTGCTGCGACGGGGCAACATTATATCTTGGTGGAGGGGGCGGATCGGGGATCTGTACCCTGAAACGGTCTGCAAATCCCACGGTGAAGGAGATGGTGAAGCGTCCGCACATACAACCTGGGATTTGTTCATACTGATACAAGAGGCTGATCCCGGCCGCAGTCCCGGGAGCGGTAGCCCTGATTCTGCAGGGAACTGAATGCAGATAGTTTAATCAGAGGCCGGGGATGATCGGATTAGTGGGTGGATACAGGGTATGATACTGGAAAAGATCGTCTCTGCCGGACTTGCGCACAACTCCTACATCGTCATTTCAGGCGGTTCTGCCGCGGTGATAGACCCGCGGCGGGACTGCAGCATATACCTGTCGATTGCAGGGAGCCACGACGCCCGGATCACACACATCTTCGAGACACACCGGAACGAGGATTATGTCATCGGATCAGCAGAGCTTGCCGCCCGTTGCGGTGCAGAGATCTTTCATGGTTCAAGGATGGATTTCTCCTATGGAAACCCGGTCCATGAGGGAGATCGGTTCGAGGCAGGCGACCTCGACCTGCTGGTGCTCGAGACCCCCGGCCATACCATGGAGAGCATCTCCATCGTGGTGACAGACAGGGCAGTCTCCAGCACCCCATACCTCGTCTTTACCGGCGACGCCCTCTTTGCGGGCGATGCGGGAAGAACGGATCTGTATGGTCCGGAAAAGAGGGCGGAAGTCTCAGGATTGCTCCACGAGAGCCTCTATACCAGGATCCTCCCCCTCGGCGACGGGGTCATCGTCTGTCCGGCACATGGAGCCGGATCGGTATGCGGATCAGAGATCAGCGACCATGAATACACGACGATCGGGTACGAGAAGAAGACAAATCCGCTTCTCCAGATGGGGAGAGACGCCTTTATCAGCCACAAGGTGCATGAGCACCACTATGTCCCGCCGTATTTTCGGAAGATGGAAGAACTGAACCAGAACGGGGCCCCGCTCATCTGTCGCCTGCCTGATTTGAAAGCGCTTGGAAACGGCGAGGTGAAAGAGTTCGCCGGGAAGGGCGCACAGATCGTCGACATACGCTCTCCCACATCATTCGGAGGAGGCCACATTCCGGGAAGCGTCTCGATCTGGAGAGACGGCCTTTCGGCATTCATCGGCTGGATTCTTACCTGCGACGACCCAATCATCCTCGTCGACGATTTCAATCTCGGGCTGGATGAGATCTCGCGGTTCTTTATCAGGATGGGATACGACAATATCCACGGGTACCTGTCAGGCGGATTTCCGGCCTGGTTCCGGGGGGCGGAAGAATCTGCATCCCTGGATCTCTGGACCGTCCCGAAACTGGAGGAGACGCTTCCGGACGACTCCCTGTTTCTTCTCGATGTCCGTGACATCAATAACCGCAGGAAGTTTGGCCATATCAGGGACTCTGTTCATATCTATGTCGGCGAACTGCCGGAGCGCATGGACGATGTCCCGCGGGACAGGCAGGTGGTGGTGTATTGCGATGCGGGTTACAAGGGCAGCCTTGGCGCAAGTCTTCTCAAAAAAGCGGGGTACGGGCAGGTAGGCAACCTGCTCGGCGGTATGGGCGCCTGGATACGTGCGGGGTATCCTGTCGAGAAGATCCGCGCCTGAACCGTTTTCTTTTCATTTAGGCGTATTTTCCCGTTGAGTTTAATTAATAACATTTATGTGGGGGCGATGTCCACTGACAAGAGATCACCATGGAGATCGTAAAGATTCCCAGAATGGACAAGATGGAGTATGACCGTCTCATCGAAGAGGGTTATATCTGCCGAATTGCCTTCCAGGGAGAGAAATATCCATACATCGCGCCGTTCATGTATGTCTTCGATGGCAGGTTCCTCTATTTCCTATCCACGAAATATGGAAAGAAACTGGAATACTTCAGGAAGAGTCCCTATGCCGCAGTCGAGATCGAGAAGTATACGCACGATCTCTCGGAATACACGTTCGTCAGCATGCAGGGATACCTGGAGGAGGTCGAGGACTCAATCGAGAAGAAGCTGATACGCCAGGAGTTTGTCAACCTGATACGGGACAGGCACCTTTCGACAAATATCCTGGCAGCACTCGGACATTCCCCCCAGGATCCGCCGGAGTCGATCGCTACCGAGGACCGGTCACTTGTGTGGAAACTGGTCGGTGTCAAGGACATGGTAGCCCTGAAAAACCTGTGATCTTCTTCCGCTCACTCTTCTTTTTCCTCTATTCCAAGGAGCGATCTCATCTGTGCCGGGTCCGTCGTCGGCGATTTGCAGGTATGGTCCCTGCAGACATATGCCGTCGCTTTCCCGTCCAGCTCCCGGTGCGACGAGGGCAATCCCGCAATGCGGTCGAGCACCGGATCACCACGCGGGTCACGAAGAAGTACCGTTACATTGGGCAGGAATGCGGCCTGGAGCGGCTCAATCAATTCCCGGGTATCTGCCGACCGGGGATCGCCGGCGATCACAACCTGTTCGGATGGGCCTGTACCGGCGAGGAATCCGGAGCAGAAGAAGGTGCAGGATGCAGGGGACCTGCCTGCGACCCCGGCAAAGAGCCCGGCGAGTCTTTTCGCACGCTGCTGGAAAGACGCATCGCCCGTCAGAAAGTGGAGTCGTATGAGGTTTGTGTACGCGACCGAGTTTGCGGATGGAAGCGCACCGTCATACAGGTCCACCCTGGATGCGATCAGGTCTTTTGATCCAGGAACCGCGGTGAAATATCCGCCCGATCGGGTGTCCCCGAATCCGGTTTCAAGGGCGTCCATGAGGTTTATGGCCTGCTCAAGGTACCGCGTCTGAAAGGATGCCCTGTAGAGCTCGAGAAGACCCCATGCCAGGAAGGCATAATCGGGTGCCATGCCGGCAATCCCTGCCTCTCCGTTCCGGTACCGGTGCAGGAGCCCGCCCTCGCCGTCACTCATCCGTTCCATGATGAATGCTGCCGCCTTCTCCGCGGAAGCCAGGTAATCAACTCTTCCGAATGTCCGGCCTGCGAAAGCGTATGCAGCGATCATGAGACCGTTCCAGTCAGAGAGGATCTTGTCGTCGTTACGGGGAGCGGGCCGCTCTTTCCTTGCCAGAAACAGTCGTTTTCGTGCGGACTCAAAAAGTTCCCGGACCTCTCGCTCCGGCATACCAAGGGTCCTTGCGGCCTGCCGATACGATATGGCAACATGAACGACGTTTGTTCCATTCCGGGACCCGGAAACCGGGTCGATGAAATTGCCCGGCGTTGTGATGTGGGAAATGAGGGAGAATACCCGATTTTCTTCGCGATCCAGGAGCGAGTCGATATCGTCCTTCGTCCAGAGGTAATAACTCCCCTCCTCTCCACCGCTTTCTGCGTCCTGGGCCGAATAGAAGCCTCCCTCTTCCGATGTCATCTCCCTCTCCACGTAGGCGAGGCAGTTCTGTGCCACATTCCGGAAGAGCTCCGATCGCGTTACCTGATAGGCCTCGCTGTATGAAAGGACGGCGAGGGCCTGGTCGTACAGCATCTTTTCGAAGTGGGGAAGAAGCCACCTCCCGTCTGTCGAGTACCGGTGGAACCCGAAGCCAAGGTGGTCGTATATACCGCCTGCCGCCATCTTCTCAAGGGTTTTTTCGGCCATCATGAGGGCTTTTTTGTTTCCCGACCATCTCCAGTACCGGTGCAGGAACATGATCTGTGAATGGAGAGGAAATTTCGGGGCCACCCCGAATCCGCCATTGGTATCGTCGAACTGGAGAAGAAGTTCTTCGTAGCACTGGAGCGGCAGGTTCCTGCCCGGTCGCCCGGGTCTCTCCTTTTTCACAGGTGCCTGGAGGCGACTCGCAACCTCGTCTGCGGCGGAGAGCAGTCTCTCTCTTTCTCCATGCCACATGGCAGAGATCCGGGGGAGAATATCCATGAGCCCCGCCCTCCCGTAGTTGCTCTCTTTCGGGAGGTACGTAGCGGCAAAGAAGGGTTTTTTCCCGGGAGTCATGAAGATCGAGAGCGGCCAGCCTCCGGAGCCTGACAGGAGCTGGCTTGCGGTCATGTACAGCTGGTCGATATCGGGTCGCTCTTCCCGGTCGACCTTGATACTGATGAAATGCTCGTTCAGGAGGTCTGCGACCCCGGTATCGGAGAAGGATTCCCTCTCCATGACATGGCACCAGTGGCAGGCGGCGTACCCTATCGAGAGAAATATCGGCTTGTCGTCCTTTTGCGCCTGTTCAAATGCCTCGTCACCCCATGGATACCAGTTCACCGGGTTGTGCGCATGCTGGATCAGGTATGGACTCTGCTCGTCAACCAACCTGTTTGTATGCCCGGCATTTTCTCTCCCGGAGTCACTCCCGGCCTTGTCCCCGCTCATTTTTGAATATTGCATCAAGAGCTGAATATACCTTACTCCCGGGAAAAGGACCCTTCCAAAACCGTTAGACATAATTCATGACGGTGAGAGTGTAATGGAGATGGACGGGAATACCAGGGTGCACAAGACCGGGTCGAAGACCAGGCTCACCCCGGCGATGGAGCAGTACCGGACAGCCAAGATGCAGTACCCGGATTGTATTCTCTTCTTCCAGATCGGAGACTTTTACGAGACATTCGAGAGCGATGCCGAGACAGTCGCACGGGAACTCGATATCGTGCTGACCTCGCGTTCGAAGGATAAAGACGGCAATTCCATCCCGCTCGCAGGTGTCCCGCGTCACGCGGCCGACGGATATATCGCCCGACTGGTCTCCAAAGGATACAGGGTGGCGATATCTGACCAGGTCGAGGACGCACGAAATGCAAAGGGGGTGGTCAGACGCGAGGTTGTCAGGGTTATTACACCCGGAACGGTGATCGACGAGCAGTACCTCTCCACCGGCTACGCACATTACCTGATGTCGCTTTTCCCGGGCGAGAAACCCCGTGTATGGGGGATGGCCTTTCTCGATATCTCTACAGGAGAGTTTTTCGTGACGAGCTGTGCCCGTGGCGGGGGTGAAGGAGACCTGGTATCTGATATATTCCGCTACAATCCCGCTGAATGCCTTGTTCCTGAGAATCTCCCTGACACGATCATCGATATTCTGGAGGAGAAAGGGGTTCTTGTCACCCGTTATCCGTTGGAGGCTTTCGATCCATCCGGGTCGTCGGATCTCCTCTGCAGGCATTTCGGCGTCACATCACTCGAGGGATATGGCATCACCGCGATTCCACCCGCTATTTCGGCAGCGGGTGCGGTTCTCCGGTACGCAAAGGACACACAGAGATCCTCGCTCGCACATATCCTCGGGGTATATGTGAAGAATTCCGGGGAGTACTGCACGCTCGATGCCACAACACTCCGGAACCTGGAGATCCTCTCGGGTATCAGGGGGAGAAGGGATGATGCGACGCTCTTTTCCACCCTTGACCGGACTGCAACCCCGATGGGAAGCCGGCTGCTCAGAAGCTGCCTCTGTGCACCCCTGACGTCGGTTGATGTGATAAACAGGCGTCTTGATGCCGTGGATTTCTTCTTTGCAGAAAGCGGTATCCGGACAGAGATCACATCGATTCTTAAAAAATGTGCGGACTTCGAGCGCATAGCGGGAAGGATCGCGTTCGGAAATGCGGGCCCCCGTGATCTCGTAACCCTTTCGCAGTCACTGGAGCGGGTTCCGGTGGTGTTGAGCACACTATCCGGCAGCGGGGGGGGCGACCTCCCGGATCTCATATCCCGTGCCTGCAACAGGTGTGGTAACCTGGAATGGATGAGATCACTCGTCGGGAGGTCCATCATCGACGATCCCCCTGCAACGGTCCGGAACGGCGGTGTAATACGGCAGGGGTACAGCGCCGAACTCGACGAGCTGTGTCTGCTGTCGTCATCGGGCAAGGACTGGATCACCGAGCTGCAGAAGAAGGAAAGGGAGAGGACGGGAATACGATCGCTCAAGGTTGGGTACAACTCCGTCTTTGGATACTACATCGAGGTGACGAAGCCGAACCTTGGTCTCGTGCCCGGCGAGTACGAACGAAAACAGACCACCTCCACGGGGGAGCGGTTCACGATACCTGAATTGAAGGAGAAGGAGTCGGTCATCAAGTCGGCTGACGAGAAGCTCCTGTCGCTGGAGCAGTCGGTCTACCAGGATATCCTGTCGCAGCTTGCAGCGGGGGTTGGCGATCTCCAGGAGATGGCTGCAGGGATAGCAGAGATCGATCTCTTCGCCTCCCTCGCGGAGGTAGCCGCAGCATACAATTACGTGCGCCCGGTCGTGGATGATTCGGGAGAGATCCTGATCCGCGAAGGACGCCATCCGGTCGTCGAGCGGCAGATGGGAGGTGCGTATGTGCCCAATGATACGCACCTCTCGGTGAAGGATGACCAGATCCTGATCATCACCGGTGCCAACATGGCCGGCAAATCCACCTACATGCGTGGGGTGGCGCTGATCACCATAATGGCACAGGCAGGATGCTTTGTCCCGGCAGCCTATGCCGGAATCGGGGTCGCTGATCGTGTCTTTACGAGGGTCGGCGCATTCGACGACCTGGCGAGCGGGCAGAGTACCTTCATGGTGGAGATGCTCGAGATGGCCAATATCCTGAACAATGTCACCGGAAGGAGCCTCGTCATCCTGGATGAGATCGGCCGCGGCACGAGCACGCTGGACGGGTTCTGCATCGCCAGGTCGGTGCTTGATTTCCTTCACGGGAAAGGGGCAGGCCCAAGAACCCTCTTTGCGACGCACTTCCATGAGCTGGTCTCCGCAGAGGCCGATCTGAAGAGAGTCAGGAATTTTCACTTCGCGGTTCGGGACACCGGGGATGACGTGATATTCCTGCGAAAACTCATTCCCGGGGCAACCGACAAGAGTTACGGGATTCACGTTGCGTCGCTTGCCGGGGTTCCGAAAAGAGTGGTATCCAGGGCCCGCGAACTGCTCGAAGAGCTGGTCAGGAATGATCCGGGAACCGGCGGAAACGTGAAGAGGTATACCCAGATGCTCCTCGTTGACGGCGGGATGAAAGGACCCGATCCGCTTGCGGAAAGGATAAAAGAGATCGATCCCGATTCCCTGACTCCCCGCCAGGCACTCTCTCTCGTGTATGAACTCAAGAAACAGGTGAAGGATGGTGGATGAGAAGAAGATGACCGGTCCGGGTAACGTAATAAGGGTCCTTGACCCCACCACCGCAAACCAGATTGCCGCCGGAGAGGTCGTGGAGAGGCCCGCATCGGTTGTAAAGGAACTGGTCGAGAATTCAATCGACTCCGGGGCCGGAAGGATAGAGGTGGAGATCACATCCACAAGGGATGCGATCAGCCGGATACGCGTCACAGATGACGGATGTGGGATCTCTCCTGCAGATGCGGACCTGGTCTTTACCCGTCATTCGACAAGCAAGATCGAACGTATCGAGGATCTCACCAGGTGCGCGACCCTCGGTTTCCGCGGGGAAGCGCTGGCAAGCATCGCCTCGGTCTCCCGGGTGACCCTCCTCTCCAGGCAACGCGGGTCGGGAAATCCGACAGGGACTCTGATCGTGTGTGCGGGCGGCGAGATCATCGAGAAGAGAGAGGCGGGCTCGCCTGAAGGGACGACCGTGACCGTCGACGATATCTTTTTCAATACGCCGGCCCGGAAAAAATTCCAGAGATCGCCAAAGGCGGAGATCGGATACATAACCTCTGTCATGGAGCGAATCGTGCTCTCCTGGCCGCACCTGTCTTTCAGGTTCGTCCACAACGGACGGGAGAAGTTTGCAACACCCCGCGGAGGAGATCTCCGTTCTGCCGTTGTGGCACTGTTTGGGAACGAATACGCACGGAGCCTGATCGAGGTCGGGGAGGAGGGTGAACTGGTCCGGGTGAAGGGGTATATCTCCCGGCCGTCGCTCTCCCGCCAGAGTGCCTACCAGGTCTTCCTGTCGGTCAACTCGAGGGTTGTATACTCAAGGAGCCTGATCGAGGCTGTCAGGGAGGGCTATGGGACCCTTCTGCCGGCAGATCGGTTTCCCGTCGCATTTCTTGACATAACTGTCAGGAGGAATCTTGTTGATGTGAATGTCCACCCTGCGAAGAGGCAGATCCGCATAAGCCGCGAGGAGGAGGTGAGAGCCGATATAAAAAAGATCATCCACGAGGCGCTTCGCGGGCAGGATCTCGTACCCGGGAGACGAGAAGACCTGGTTCCTGATAATTTCCCTGCAGCCAGGTATAGCCCCTCAACCGTCGAACCCTCTGTGATACGTGAACCGACCCTCGCCGAGCTGCAGGTGACGGAACGCCGGCTGAGGCAGACCTCCCTTCTTCCGGATGGAGGAGCGGACCGTCTCCCAATCCCACGGATGCAGGTGATCGGGCAGTTTGGCGATACCTACATCGTGGCTTTCACTGCCGATGAAGATCTCGTGATACTTGATCAGCATGCGGCCCACGAGCGGATACTCTATGACCAGATCAGGGAGAAGAGTGGCCGGCAGGTCTCACAGGAACTGATATCCCCTGTCACTATCCACCTCTCAACCGGAGAATCGGATTTTCTGCGGGAAAAGATTGATATCCTTTCGGCCGAGGGCTTTTCAATCGAAGAGTTCGGAAACGGGGCATTCCTGGTACGTGCGGTGCCGGTCTTCCTGGGGAGGTGCGAGGATCCGTCTGATGTGAGGGAGATGCTCTCGGGCATCCTTGACGAGGGGCTCAGGACGGGGGTTGATGCGCGGGAGAAGATCAGGAGGCTGGTTGCATGCAGGGGAGCCATCAAGGCCGGCACGGTCTGCACCGGTGATCAGTGTTCCCGGCTGGTTTCACAACTGATGGCGACACGGGACCCATGGACGTGCCCGCACGGGCGGCCGACAATGATCGTATTTCCAAAAAAGAAGATTGACACATTGTTTAAGCGGCTTTAATGGTATCCGGTCCGAAAGGGGAGAAGCATTTTATTATATGGTGCACAGCTCTTACATACGCATGAATTCTATCTCCGTTCCAAGGATATGGAGGTTTATATGAGTAAAGTCCTGATAAAAACAGCACTGGGCCTTCTGATCGCCGTCCTCCTCGTCACTATCCCCTGTACCGCGATAGACGACTCGTTCTTCAACCGGTACATCACCACGAACACCTATGTTTCAGGGGATGCCGTGGTGAACGAGACGACGTCCATACGCTGGACATCAATCTCCGGAGGGGTTGAGGAAAAGTTGGAATGGACCAGTATCTCGATCCGCGAGGGTCCGTTGTCCGAGAGCTGGACCACGAACTTCGCTGTCGGGTCGGGCGAGGAGAGGATCAACTGGTTCTTCCAGAGGACGGGACCCATTGGGTCAGTCTCTTTAAGAGATATCCTGGCCCAACATCACTGATTTTTTTTCCGCATCCGATCCACTACTTCAACGTAGCGTTCCATATCGAATTTCCGGGAGAGGCCCCGGGCATTCATGTACCGTATCTTCCCGAAGATCGGGCGTTCCTTCCATGGGCGGTCATGTTTCCCGAAACACCAGGCGACTCCCGCATAGCCGTTTGGATCCCGGCCGTCGAGTTCGTACCGGTCGTTCAAATACATTGCGGTGTTGTATGCTGATTCCGGGTCGGCAGACCATTCGAGGATCTTCTTTCCCCAGTACATCCTCATGTACCCGTGCATCTTCCCCCGGATCCGCATCTCGTCCTGGGCGGCATTCCAGAACGGGTCGTGTGTCCGGGCGCTCTCCAGTTCATGCAGCGAGTACACGTGCTCCCTTTTGTCCTTGGCGTGGCTCTCGAGCGTCTTTCTGCACCATTCGGGAAGACCGGAATACGAGTCATACTGCGGGTTATACCAGACGTAGTTGATCGCAAGTTCCCTCCTCACCACGAGCTCCTCGAGGTATGTGTCTCTTCCCCCGCTCCCGGTTGCCGACACCATGAGTGCTATCCTGAGAGGAGATACCTGGCCGAAATGCAGGTACGGACTCATGTTGGAGAGACAATCAAGGGAAGGGTCGTTCCTCTCTTCCGGGAACGAATCGAGCCTGGTGTCGATGAATCTCGTAAGTCGTGAGATTGCCCCGACTGTCCCGCCGGAAAACCCGTCGACAGGCCCGATCGCGGTATCGATATCCAGGAGGGCTTGAATCTGTTTGATTTCGTCCAACTCAAGGCTATCCAGTTCAAGATTCGTGGATCGCTTTTTTGGATCTGGTACCTGAAGATCGATGAGAAAACGTCCGAGGGCCCGCATAATCCTGGGCCTGAATGTAGCAGCCGAGTACTCCTCGTGCGGCGATGCCGTCATGACCGGGACGATGGCATTCGATTCAACCCTGATGAAGGGGCAGCGGAGCGTTTCCCGTGCACGCGACACCCATTCACGGTGCAGGCGAAGGTAGCCGGTGTCCACCACGATGAGGGCGGCGTCCTTTGCGAGTTCCCAAAGACCATCGACCGGGTCTCCCGGGCGGATCACCAGTTTTATTCCGAGCGTATCGAGGGATTCACCTGCCTCTTTCAGTCCCTCGAGCATGAAGTGGTAATGGCGCCATGCCGCTCCCGGGTATGACGGGGCGAGACCGAAGTATGCAAGGACCGGGAGGCCGAGCCTGTTTGCTTCCTGGACGGCGTAGGCCAGTGCATGGTTTGCGTCGACACGGTGGGCTGCCTGCATCCAGTAGAGGACATATGCCCCGGCCCTTGGCGTGGAATCCGAGAGGACCATGATTCGTTCTTCCTGGATCATGAATCAACTCCGGTTATCAGCCGGGGGTCCGAGGAGAGGCAGTCAATCGCCTGGAGGGCACTCTTCTCCTTGTCCTTAATCTCGAGCATGATGTCGAAGTCAAGCCCGCTGCACGTCTCCACGAAGGTTGAGAAGTCATCGGTATCTATCGTCTCCGCATGCACCCCGGGGCGCTTACCCGGTTCCTGTGAGCTGTAATCGACCATCGGCAGACCACAGCCTCCACCCCACGTTGCTGCAGCGGATGCCATGGCCCCGGAAACCGGTTCGCCCCTGTTCAGGAGCGAGTGGTGAAAATTGTCAAAGATTACCGGGATGCCGGTTTTCCTGCTTATCTCGAGGCAGTCTGCCAGGCAATAACACCTGTCGTCGTTTTCTATGGAGAGGTACTTCCTGACGCGGTCGTCGAGCAGTTCATGGTAACTGGATATGAACCGGTCCATCGCCCCCACCCGGTCGCCATAGACGCCGCCGACATGGATCTGAATCCTGGCATCTTCCGAAAGACCGAGTAGTCCGAGAAAGTCGGCATGGTACTCGAGCTCCCGGACACTCCTCTCCACGACATCGCTCCTGTTGGAGTTGATCACCACGAACTGGTCGGGGTGCATCGATATCCTGATCCGGTTCGCCCTGATGTATCTTCCGATCTCCCCGAGCTTTTCTCCGAGTATCTCCTGCCAGGCAACATCAAGCACCGGGTGGGATGCGAAAGGGATAATGTCCGAGCTGATTCGAAAGAAGAGTATCCCTGAAGCGACGTTGTACCGGAGTACCTGCGAGAGGCAGTCGAGGTTTGCCGTGCAGACGTCGATGAAGCGTTCCGGGGAATATGATGCCAGCCGGAATGTCCGGTTTCCCCGGCAGTTTACCGATCTGTTGATACAGGGATATCCAATCTTCATGGGTTTCACCGGGCTTGCGGCAGTGACTGCGAAGGGCGGGAAAGCCCCCTTTTGAAGACCGCCGGCTCCTGTCAATAGGTGGTCGCTTCTCAAGGTTGATAATCCTTGCCTGACTGATATATGATTGAAGAATGCCGGCTTTTTGGATGGAAATTCTCGATCCAGGGCCTGTATGGGGAGCTGTGTGAGATGGAGGAGATGTCAGTCCGGGATTTCCAGTCGCGTGTATACACATTCTATCATGGGAACCGGAGGGAGTTTCCCTGGAGGGAGACGCATGATCCGTACCATATCCTCGTATCGGAGATGATGCTCCAGCAGACCCAGGTGGAGCGGGTTCTTCCAAGGTACCTCTCGTTCACCGGGCTTTTTCCCGATTTTATCGCCCTTGCGACCGCTACACCGGGAGACGTTGTCAGGCAATGGCAGGGCCTTGGATACAACCGGCGGGCGATCTACCTGCACAGGATTGCAGAATGCGTCGTGGATTGCCATGGGGGATTCCTGCCCGAAGACGAGGCGGCGCTGCGTGATCTTCCCGGAATCGGGAAGGCGACAGCCGCAGCCATCATGGCATTTGCGTTCGGACGCCCGTCCGTCCTTTTCGAGACAAATATCCGCCGTGTATTCATCCATTGCTTCTTTCCCGGGGAGATCGGGGTAAACGATTCCCGGATCATACCGCTTGTGGAGAAGACCCTCGACCGGGAGAACCCACGTGAGTGGTATTACGCACTGATGGACCTTGGCGTGTTCCTGAAGAAAAAATACGGGAATGCAAACCGGCGAAGCGCCCATTACCAGCGACAATCCGTCTTCCAGGGATCAGACCGTCAGATCCGGGGGCGTATCCTCGACCTGCTGCGGGAGTATCCCGTGATGGAGGTTGACCATGTTCTCCTGCAGCTTGATGCTGATCCCGACAGGGCACGGGCACTTCTCATGCAGCTGGAAGACGAGGGATTTCTTGAGATAACCGGTCGGACTGCAAGGCTGGCCTGAAAGGAGTATGCAGCCTGGCGCTCAAAGGTCGATGCGACCCCGAAAAACCAGGTCCGACGGTTGTTCTGTTCAGGCTTGAGACGGGAAAACAACCAATTAATAATTTACAACAACCCTATTTTAGATAGGTGTTTGATTGAGTCTTCCCGGTGGACCAACACAGGACGAGGTCATGGCGATTGTCCTTTTCAAGCTCGGTCTTCGAGAGTCGGATATCTTTGTCGATATCGGGTGTGGCACAGGAAAGATCTCCATCAATGCGGCACCGCTCGTACAACGGGTGTATGGCGTCGATATGCGCATCGAGGCGGTAAATCACGCCAGAGAGTTCGCTGCACGGGAAGGTGTCGGGAATGCGGAGTTTGTCTGCGGTGACGCAGGAGACTTTATCGAAACGATCGGTCCGGTGGATGCCGCGTTCGTCGGCGGCTCAAAAGACCTCGAGAGAGTGCTCGCGATACTTGCAGGAAAGGGCGTGCGGTCGGTTGTCGTGAATGCCGTCCTCCTGGAGACGGCTTATCGTGCCATGCAGGAGATGAAACGGCTCGGGATATACCGGGAAGCGACGCATGTCTCGGTCTCGCGCTCGCATCCCCTCGGCAGAGGAACGATCTTTCGCCCGCTTGATCCGATATATATCATATCCGGGGGGTGCGCCAAATGCTTGTAGGACTGGGACTTGGTCCGGGTGATCCGGAACTGCTCACGCTCCGTGCCGTGCGTCTCCTGAAAGAGGCCGATTCCGTCTTTGTCCCCGGGAGGATCGCATATGACCTGGTACTGCCCTACCGAAAAGCGGAGATCCTGGATTTTCCGATGACTGAGAATGCGGACAGGATCAGGTCATCCATGGAGAAGAATGCCGAACGGATCGCCGATCCTGCCCGCGAGGGCATGGCAGTGCTCGGGATCCTCGGGGACCCGAATTTCTTCTCGACCTTCCACCGGCTCTGCGAAGTGATGCAGGAGAAATACCCTGGTATTGCCTGTGCGACGGAGCCGGGGGTGAGCTCGTTCACCGCCTTTGCCTCGGTTGCGGGCGTATCGCTCGGAGACAGTTTCCTCGTGACCGACGGCAGCGAACCACGGTCCAGGATCCTGCTCAAGGTCAGGAGACCGAGAGAGAAGATCCGGGAGCTGAAAAGGGAGGGTTTTTTCTCCTTTGTCCTCGTGGAACGGATGTTTATGGATGATATGAAGATATATTCCGCAGACGAGCTGCCTGAGACGAGCGATTACATGAGTATCCTGTATGCGGGGCGCTGAATGGGAAAGATCTTTTTTGTCGGTGCGGGGCCGGGCGATCCGGATCTCATAACCGTCAGGGGAAACGATTTACTCCAGAAGGCGGATCTCCTCGTATACACGGGTTCTCTTGTCAATCCCGCCCTCGTGGACCGCTGCCCGGCTGTACAGAAGATTGACAGCTGGGGCAAAAACCTGGAAGAGATAGTACCTGTCATGGTCGATCAGGCCCGGGAAGGAAAGACGGTGGTAAGGCTGCATTCGGGAGATCCGTCTCTTTTTGGTGCGATTGTCGAACAGATGGAGATGCTTGCCAGGGAGGGGATCGAGTATGAAGTGATCCCCGGGGTATCGTCGATGTTTGGTGCCGCTGCGGCCCTCTCCACCCAGCTGACCCTCGGTGGAGTCTCTGATACGCTCATCGTGACCCGTCCTGCAGGAGAGACACTCGAAGAGGACGATCTGCCTGCGCTCTCCGAGCATGGAGCGACCATGGTGGTCTTCCTCGGGGCCGGACGGCTGGAATATGTAACCTCCCGGATCAGGTGTCCTCCGGACACTCCTGCTGCAGTGGTGTACAGGGCGACATGGCCTGACCAGAAGATCATCTTCGGAACGGTATCGGACATCGCCAGCAAGGCGAAGGATGCGGGAATTCACCGCACTGCACTGCTCATCATCGGCGGGATCCTCGCCCCCGGCAGATCGGGTCACCGGAGGTCGATTCTCTACTCATGAGTGACGTGGTCATCTCCCTTCCGAGATTTGAAGAACGGGCAAGGCGTGTTGCAGCCTTTCTCGGCTGTGATCTCCTCTTCTATCATAAGGGCGTATTCAGGAAGGCATTTTCAGAATACAGCCGAATCGTGGCCGTCATGTCCATGGGAATAGTCGCACGGAGCGTGGCTCCTATCCTCAACGACAAGTGGGACGACCCTGCGGTTGTCGTGGTGAGTCCCGACCTGGGATTCGCAGTTCCCCTGATCGGTGGACACCATGGCGGAAACGACCTGGCCAGGAGACTATCCGGGCTTGGAATGGTCCCGGTCGTGACAACCGCAACTGAGACTGCGGGAAGGGCTGCCGTTGAGGTGCTGGCAAAGGATATGGATTGTACGGTCCTGAACCGCGATTCCACGCGGGAGGTCAATGCTGCCATTCTAGACGGAGATGTCCCCGTATTTGCCGCACCCCACCCGTCTATCGTCATCGCCGGACCAGGCGTTTCGGTGCTGGTAAAGGAGGGTGAATACTCAATGGGAATCGGATGTCGGAAGAATATCGGCAGAGACGAGGTGCTGGCGGCCATCCGCTCGGCCATTGCCGATGCCGGCATTGCTGCCGAAGAGATCATGATCTATGCGACGACAGAGAAGAAGATGCAGGAAAAGGGACTGAAAGAAGCGGTGGATGCAATGGCCGGGACGCTCCTCTTCCTGGACGATGCGGTTCTCTCCGAGTATCCTCCGCAGTCCCCGTCGGGTGCGGGCCGAATCGGGCTTGCAGGGGTGGCAGAGCCCTGTGCGCTCGCATCATCCAGGAGGAGGGAACTCGTTCTCCCGAAGAGAGTCTACGGGGGTGTGACCATTGCAATCGCCAGGTGAATCGAAGGGATGCCTGTATATCGTCGGGACAGGGCCCGGTAATCTGGAACAGATGACAATGAAGGCGATCCGGGCGATCGGGGAGTCTAGTTACGTTATCGGGAATGATTCGTACCTGGCGCCGCTACAGCCCCTGCTCGGTGGAAAGACTGTCATCAGGAGCTCGATGGGAAAAGAGGTGGAGAGGGCGAAGAAAGCCGTAGAACTGGCCCGCGACCACGTGGTCTCGATGGTGAGCGGGGGCGATCCGGGTATTTACGGTATGGCGGGCATCGTGCTCGAGTTCGTGGAGAGGAGCGGGGCTGATACCAGGGTCGAGATAGTACCCGGCGTGACGGCGGCAAGTGCGTCGGCATCGCTGCTTGGCTCACCCCTTTCAGGGGACTTTGCGGTCATCAGCCTCTCTGACCTCCTCACTCCCATCGAGGAGATCGAGAGGCGGCTCAAAGGGGTTTTGTCGACGGGGATTCCCGTTGTACTGTATAACCCGAGAAGCAGGGGCAGGCCGCATAATTTTGCCATGGCCATGGAGATTGCAGCAGAATTTCGATCTGCCGACACCCCGATTGGAGTGGTCAGGAACGCATACCGGGATGGCGAGGAGATACGGATCACCACGCTCTCGAAGGCAGGGGACCTCGAAGACTGGATTGATATGCATTCTGCGGTCATCATAGGTGGAGAAGAGAGCAGGATATGGAGGAATGGCGATAATGTCAAAGGAATCATCACCCCGAGAGGGTATCACCGGAAATACGTATATTGACCTTGGGGCGACCACGGGCGAGGCATACGAGATATCTGCCCGGAGCAGGTCGCTTGCGAGAAAGGTGCTTGGAGACGAGGGGTACGAGGATCGGATCAGGCAGAGGTGCTCGATTGCTGTGGGGGACTTCTCGATGGCGGATCTCATCAGGTTCCGGCACGATCCGGTGAATTCGGGGCTTGAAGCGCTTGCGAGGAGTGCCCCGGTCATCGCCGACATCAGGATGGTGCAGGTCGGCATCCAGAAGACCGGCCACGACAGCCCGGTCCTGTGTGCGCTTGATTATGGCTCCGATATCGCGAAAGCACGGGATATCACCAGGACAAGCGCGGGGATGATCGCACTCGCAGACAGGATCGACGGATCGATCGTGGTCATCGGCAACGCTCCGTCGGCGCTGCTTGCAGTCTGCGGGATGATCCGGGAGGGAAAAAGACCCGCTCTCGTCATCGGTTCGGCGGTGGGTTTCGTGAACGCAGCCGAGTCCAAGGAAGAACTCGTGGCACTCGACGTGCCGTCGATATCTGTTGAAGGGACCCGGGGCGGGACGCCGGTAGCGGTGGCGGCGCTGAATGAGATCATCACCATATTCTCGGAACTCCAGGGACGTGAACCAGGAAGTCATTGACCCGGTCTCCGGGTTCAGGTACCCCGGGGAATGGGTCCGGCGCTGCGGGAGCCAGCAGGAACTCGGACTGGTCCGGTCCGGTCTCGCAGTCCTGGCCTCGTCAGGCACCGTGAGAAGGAGAGGGTTTACGACCGGAACTACTGCCGCCGCAGCCTGCAAGGCAGCGGTCCTTTCGCTCTCTTCTCCGGTATCGGCCGTCGACATTACCACGCCCTGCCGGATCACCGTCACGGTCCCGGTTGAATCATCGGGTGGACGGGCGATTGCCAGGAAATATGCCGGGGACTATCCACAAGATGCGACTGCCGGTCTCGAGTTTGTCGCTGTCGCCTCGAGGTGTGATGACGGGCTTATCATCGAGACCGGAGAAGGTATCGGGAGGTTCGAGCGGGACACTCCCCGTTTCGCGAAGGGAAACCCTGCTGTCAGTCCCACGGCTCTCGAGTGCATCCTCCTGTCAGCCGACGAGGCCATGGAGATGACAGGCATCCCCGGGGCACGTATCCACGTATCAGTTCCCGGCGGCCGGGAGGTCGCAAAAAAGACCCTGAACCCGCGGATCGGAATCCATGGCGGAATATCCATCCTCGGGACGACCGGGCTCGTCGAGCCCTGGGACGATCATCTCTGCGAATCGGTCCGGGAGCGGGCGTCTGTCCCCGGAAGGGTAGTGCTGACCACGGGCCGCCTGGGCCTCCGGTGGTCACGGCTCCTCTTTCCGGACTGCGAGGTGATCCTGATCGGAGGAAAGATCAGGGAGGTTCTCCAGGACCGCACCGGTGAGACGGTACTCTGCGGGCTGCCAGCCCTGATCCTCAGGTTCCTCTATCCCGGTATCCTGTCCGGGACCGGGTACGATACGGTCGAGGAGTTGCTGCAGGATCCGGTCTTTCCAGGGAAGATGGAGCATGCGTTCGACCTTGCACGAAAGAATTACCCGAATCTCCGGGTTGTCCTCCTGGACAGGCAGGGAAGGGTCCTTGGTGATTCGGGATGAAGATCGTCGGTGTGGGCTGCGGCCCGGGAATGCTCACCGAAACGGCAATTAGTGCAATCACCGGTGCGACGCTGGTATACGGATCCCGGAGGGCAATCGATCTCGCCTCGGCATATATCGCAGAGGGGGCAGAAGTCCACGAGATCCGCGATTATGGTTCCCTCCGGTCTCTCCCCGATCACGCGGTGGTGCTCTCGACAGGCGATCCCATGCTCGCAGGGCTCGGGTACCTGGGAGGGGAGGTTGTCCCGGGGATATCCTCCCTCCAGGTTGCCGCTGCGAGGATTCACATTCCAATCAGGCGGATATCGATTGTGACGGCACATGGACGTGACCATGAAGCGGCCATGAAAGAGACGGTCGGGGAGATATCCAGGGGAAAGGTCGTCTTTCTGGTTGCAGACCCGGATTTCGATGTCAGGGAGATGGCGGCACGGCTCATCGACGCGGGGGATGCGATCGGCATCGTCCTTGCCGAGAACCTGGGATACCCTGAAGAACGGATCGTTCGGGGATCCCCTGCAGATCCGCCGGTACCCGAATCGGGAATGTTCTGCCTTGTACTGGGTGTGCTGGAATAGATACGTGGAAATGGCCCGTTTATCCTGATTATTGCCCCATGGATTATATGTATCCCCTGCAAACAGAATAATGGAGAGCAGAACGGTGAGTTTTTCCATGGATAAGAGCACGAAAAAGCAACTGAGCCTGGTATGTTTCCTGGCAGGGTTCGTCCTGCTCCTGGCGCAGGACCTGAAGGGTATCTCAAGCATCAATCCCGGGTTTGCCTGGCCGTTTCCAACGATGTTTTACGCGGGGCTCATCCTGATCGTTATCGGGTACTACCTGCGTGGGTAACTCCCCGGGCTTGGACGGCAGATATTCTCATTTTTTCCCTGTATGGCGAGCCCGCGTCCACGGCACAGAGGAGAAGACCTTGTTCGCGGGACTACCCCGTTTCATTTCTTTTTATCTGAAATGGCGGAACCATTTTCATTGCGGCGATCCCGACATTGTGATCAATATACTCTGCTCAGCTCCTGCACCCCCGGAGCGCATCGCCGTGACCATGTTGAAAGACCGACATGGAGAAGCTCTCCTTCATGCACAGGTGGACATGGCAGAAGATGAACGGGCCGGTCGGGGACTTCCGGGACCGGGAGGCGATCGATGCCCGGGGAGGGGATCTTTTCGGGAAACCCGGGGTGCGTGCAGGGCCCTGATCACTCCCTTGTTTCTCTCCGCTCTCTCTCTTTTCCCGATCTTTCTCGTATCCTGTCTCGTCTCTCCCGGGTGAATGGAATGATACGGCCGGCAATTGCAGCCCTGCAGAAGGATTGCGCTGTTTCAGGGCTCTTTTGCAGGGTGGTCTCTCCGCTCCCCGATCTGCTGGCGCCACATCGCGTAATAGAGGCCCTTGTGCCCGAGGAGATCCTCGTGTGATCCGGTCTCGACGATCCTGCCCTTCTCCAGCACATAGATGACATCCGCATGCATGATGGTCGAGAGGCGGTGGGCTATCAGGATCGAGATCTGCTCCCTGCTCATCGAGATGTCCCGGATGGTGTTCGTGATATCCTCTTCTGTCAGGGAGTCGAGCGAAGAGGTGGCTTCATCAAAGATCAGGAGGCGCGGACGGCGTATGATGGCCCGTGCAATCGAGACACGCTGTTTCTCCCCGCCTGAGAGCTTCATCCCGCCTTCGCCGATGATGGTGTCGATGCCGTACCGGGAACGTGAGAGAAGGGTATCGCACGCGGCTTTGTTCAGCGCATCCAGGATCTGTTCTTCGGTTGCATCCTGCTGGACGAAGAGGAGGTTCTCCCTGATCGAGCCTGCGAACAACTGCGGCTCCTGCGTCACGAAGCCTATCTGCCGGCGCAGGGGATTGTACCTGATCTGGGTGGATGGGTGGCCGTTGAAATAGATCTCCCCGGCAACCGGCCGGTACAGCCCCACAAGGAGCTTGACAAGGGTTGACTTGCCTGATCCCGACGGGCCGACGAACGCGATGGTCTCCCCGGTCTTCACTTCGAAGGAGATCCCGTCGATTGCGTTGAACTGGGCGGTCCTGTGACGGAAATAGACGTTCTCGAACCGGATCGCATGCAGTTCATCGATCACCACGGGGTTCTCGGGATTGTGCTCGACAGGCTTCGCCATCAGGGCATCAAACGTGTTCACCGAGGCTTCAACTTCGCGGTAAGAGAGAATGAATGTCCCGAGATCCTGGAGAGGTCCGAATATCGTGGTCGAGATGAACTGCATCGTGATCAGTTCCCCCGTCGTGAGCACGTTCCGGAATATCAGCCAGAGGAGGATGAACAGAATCGACTGCTTGAGGATGCTGAGCGTGGTTCCCTGCAGAAACGAGAGCGTCCGGACTTTTTTTACCTTCGACATCTCGAGGTCGAAGATCTTCAGGTTGTGCTCCCGCAGCCTCCGTATCTCGGGGTAGGTCAGGCCAAGGCTCTTCACAAGCTCGATGTTCCGGAGCGATTCGGTGATTACCCCCGACATCCTGTTCGTCTCGCGGTTGATCGCCCGTTGCGTCGCCTTGATCTTCTTCGAGAGCAGCCCGGTGAGAGATCCCAGCACGACGATCCCGATCAGGAAGACGGGGATCAGCATCCAGTTCTTCGTCACCGCGTAGACGATGAGAAAGGCCATCCCGATAACCGAAGAGTAGAGGACGTTGATGGCCGTGTGCATGAAGATCTGGGTATCCTGCCTGACCTTCTGCAGCACAGACAGCGTCTCGCCGCTCCGCTGGTCCTCGAACTCGTTGTAGGAGAGGCGGAGCGTCTGCTTCAGCCCGTCGTTGAATATCTGCATGCCGAACCGCTGGACGGCAAGCCGCGTGAAATAATCCTGGAACGCCCTTGCCACACGGGATGCCAGCGCAATGAGAATGGCGACCCCCAGCCAGAAGATGACCCCCTTCACAAGAACCGGTTCAGGCAGGTTTGCCGGGTTTAAAGCATACTCGTCGATAATCTTTCCAAAGATAACCGGGTCGACGAGGCTCAGTAGCTGGCTGATCCCTGCCAGTACGAGTGCGACAACGATGAGCCACTTCTGCGGTTTCAGGTACTTCCAGAGGGCCTTCATGCAACTCCTGAAAATGCCTGCCGCTCCCTCGCCAGGGAGGGCGTCTCATGGAACATATCATCACGTGCCGGGTAGTACCGTGCGGGGAAGAATAGCTCAGCTCATATCATCCCGAGCGCCACTCCTCCATCGATCTCCTCCTCTTCCTCATCTTTTGATCGTCTTTTCCTGCGGGACGAATCCGGAGTGAAGAGCGAGATCAGCCAGGATGGGAATTCCATGGGCATCTCATAGACGAGTGATATAAGGATTGAGTGGTCTTATAAGGAACGGACGGTGTATCGTTGCCGGCGCTTGCGGAACGCCGGGTGAGTACTCCCGGCATTTGCCTGCCAATCCTCTCAGATCTGGTCAATCCGCCACACCCCCTCCGGCACAAGGATCTCGAACCCGGCAACCCTCCCGGACTCAACAAGGACATCTTCTCCATTTCATTGCGCTGGTGCATGCCGGCACACACAAGGAGGATGAAGAAGGGGATGCATATGACACACCCTCAATTCTCTCCAAAAAAATGCCGTGAGAGAGATCGACTAATAGGGGAGAATTCACAACCCTTATCATGCCCAGTGTGAGACTATCCGTGGGATCCAGCGTGAACACCCAAAGATTTCTTCTGCCACTTGTTCTTCTCATTATAACCAGTGCTTTCGTAATTTCTGCAGGCTGCATTGATCCGGAAAACCAGCCGCCGCCTTCAGCTGCCGTGAACCCCGAACCGATCCAGGAGCCCGACTGCCCGTTATTCGTGTTCGATGACCAGGAATTTGCATTCGAGTTGAACCGGACGACCGGGGCTTCGTTTTCAGGTGAAGCAGACATTGGAGAATGCCTTGCGACCGCATCGCGTATACGGGAAGGCGACTTTGCGAGCTGGTATGCCGAGTGGAACAGGACCGCCGATCACTTCAGAAAGGCGGGTGACGAGAGCCGTGCTGCAGGGCACGTGGTATCTGCCCGGGACGCATATTACCGGGCCGCAACCTACTACCGGACAGCTGAATTCTTCCTTCACGGAGATCCGGCCGACCCACGGATCGTTTCGACGTGGGAGAAGAGCAGGGATTCATTCCGGGATGCGCTCTCGCTCGACACCGTGACATACGAGATCATCTCCATCCCGTATGAAAACACCACGCTTCCGGGTTACTTCTATGCCGTCGACGGATCCGGGAAGGCCCGGCCACTGCTCATCGTCCAGACCGGCTTTGACGGCTGCCAGGAGGAACTCCATCCCTACGCCATGGACGGGATAAAACGCGGCTACAATGTCATGACCTTCGAGGGACCGGGACAGGGCGAAGTGATCCGTATCCAGCATATCCCGTTTAGGCCTGACTGGGAGAAGGTAATAACCCCGGTCGTGGATTATGCCGTGAGCCGGACCGATGTCGACAGTGATCATATCGCACTGTGGGGGATATCGCTTGGGGGCTACCTCGCCCCGCGTGGAGCCGCGTGCGAGCACCGGATATCTGCACTGATCGCTGACGGGGGTACATATGATGTAGGGCTGACGGTCCTGTTGATCATGGAGGAGGTCGGTGGCCCTGCCGCGAACCTGACAGAAGAGGAGCTGCAGGAATGGCTGCAGTCCGACCCCCCCGGGTTCAACGAGGCAATGCGGTCCGCGATGGCCGGGGACACCGGCACACGGTGGCTGAACGAGAACGGGATGTATGTCTTCGATGCCGGATCGCCTGCATTATTCTGGGCAAAATGGATGGATTTTTCCCTTGAAGGAAGGGCCGAAGGGATACGGTGCCCGACACTGGTCTGTGCAGGCGCTGCCGATCACTTCGATCCCGGCGGGCTGCAGGCAGAGGCGCTGTATGACCATCTAACCTGCGAAAGGACACTCATGGTATTTTCTGACGAGTACGGCGCAGGTTCCCACTGCCAGCTCGGGGCATTCGCCCAGTCGTTTGCCGCCAAGTTCGACTGGCTCGACGAGAAGATGGGGATGTAGCCCGGGAGATGGGACTCTCCAGGGCAATCTCCCCTGGATCACAGGGGGATGAGCCAGGGCTCGTCTTCACGGTACAGGGAGACGACCTCGCCGATGACGATGACCGCCGGTGGAGCAACCTTTCGTCCGGCCGCGATCTCTCCGATCTGGTCGAGCGGCCCCGTCGTCACCCGCTGGTCCTTCCGAAGCCCCCGTTCGATGATAGCCACGGGTGTCTTCGGATCCTTTCCGTTTTCAACGAGTGACTGTGCTATGAGCGGGAGGTTCTTCACCCCCATCAGGATGACGATGGTACCCCTGGACTTTGCAAGCAGGCTCCAGTCCAGCGCGGATTCCGGCTTTGTCGGGTCTTCATGCCCGGTGAGGATGGTGACCTGGGAGGCACAGGAGCGGTGGGTGACGGGGATGCCGACAGCCCCCGGGACTGCCACGGCACTGGTTATTCCCGGGACGAGCTCGACTTTTATTCCGGCATCCCTCAAAACCTCGAGTTCTTCCCCACCCCTGCCGAAGACAAACGGGTCTCCGCCTTTCAGCCTGACAACCTGCTTTCCCTCCCGCGCTTTTGCGACCATCAGGGCTTCTATCTCCTCCTGTTCCCGCAGGTGCATGCCCCCGTATTTTCCGCAGTCGATCAGCTCGGCGTTCTCCGGCAGCGTCGCCAGTATCTCCTCGCCGGGGAGCTGGTCAAAAAGCACTACATCAGCCGAATCGAGCACATCACGTGCCCTGCAGGTCAGGAGTCCCAGACCGCCCGGCCCCGATCCTACAAGATATACCTTGCCTGTCATCTGTTAGAGCCCCAGTTTTTCGTATGCTTCACGTATCAGGTCACGCCCCTCGACATGGAGCCTGGCCCCATATCTTGCTGCATCTTCGATGGAGCCGATCTCTTCCTCTATCCTGACCGAACGCGAGCCGTCCAGCGAGAGTATCTCTCCAATCAGGTATCCGTCTCTGCAATAAATCCCCTGCGGAGTGAAGCAGCCTCCACCGACGGCCTCCATGACGGCCCTCTCTGCCTCGACATCCGCCCGGCTGGGCGGGTGATCAAGCGGGGAGAATGCATCGCATACCTCCCTTCTCGTGTTGCTCACCACCGCGATGGTGCCCTGGTTCGTCGACGGGACAAACACCTCCGGGTCGAGCCGCTCTCCCTCGAGTGAAAGATTCATCCGCTGCATTCCTGCCTCTGCAAGAACAATAGCGTCATATTCGCCAGACTTCAGTTTGCGTAGCCTCGTGTCGACGTTGCCCCGGAGCTGCCTGATATCGAGATCCGGGTTGGACCTGAGAAGCTGCGCCCTCCTCCGTGTGCTGGAGGTCCCGATGACTGCTACCTCGTCCCCCGGGATCGAGTGAGCCAGGAAATCGGCAGGGGAGTCACGCTCAAGGATCGCGCTCGTGACAAGGCCCTCCGGTCTTGCGGCAGGAATGTCTTTCATGCTGTGGACGGCGGCATCGATCTCGCCTGAAAGGATGGCGTCGTCGAGAGCCCTGACAAAGACCCCCTGGCCACCGATCTCGTGAAGCGGGACACCTGTTTCGCGATCTCCCTGCGTGCTGATCACCACGATCTCCGTCGCGGTACCCTGCATGTCAAGAAGGGCGCATACCTTCTCTGCCTGGGCAAGAGCCAGGCGGCTCCCCCGTGTCCCGATCAGGAGAGACATTCTCTGTAGGCGTCCCCGATCTGCTCGACATCCCGTTCACTGTGGGCAGTGGAGAGGAAGTTTGTCTCGAACTGCGAGGGTGGCAGGAAGATTCCCCTGCCATACATATCCTTCCAGAACTTCCCAAATGCACCTGTGTCGCACTCTTTTGCCTGCATATAATCGGCCGGTGGCCGGTCCCTGAAGAAGAACTTGAACATCGACCCGATCCTGACAAATGATCCGTTTTCCCTCTCACCGACTGCTTCCCCGATCGCCTTTGCCGACTCTTCGAGCCGTGCATACACGTCCCGGTGTTCGTGGAGCCACCTGATTGTCGCAAGTCCTGCGGCGAGCGAGAGCGGGTTTCCACTGAAGGTGCCTGCCTGGTATACCGGGCCCTGCGGCGCGACCATCTCCATCAGTTCTCTCCTCCCGCCGAAGGCTCCGATGGGAAGGCCCCCGCCGAGGATCTTTCCGAGCGTGGTGATGTCGGGCACCACCCCGAATTTCACCTGTGCGCCACCGATCCCGAGCCTGTACCCGGTGATCACCTCGTCGAATATGAGCAGCACATCATGGGCTCTCGTGATCTCCCGCACTCCTGCGAGGTATCCCTCGTCGGGAAGGATCAATCCGACGTTGCCCATCACGGGTTCCAGGATGAAGGCTGCGATATCGTCGTTCGAAGAGAGAAGCGATTCAAGGGCTTCGAGGTCGTTGTACCGCACCTGCCTGGTATGCGAGACCAGGTCGGCGAGCACACCCTCAGAGTCAGGGACGCCCATCGTAGTCGCCCCCGAACCGGCTTTTACAAGCACGCCGTCGTGTGCGCCATGGAACCCGCCTTCCAGCTTGACGATGTCTCTTTTGCCGGAAAAGCCCCGTGCCAGCCGGATGGCGGCCATCGTGGCTTCGGATCCGCTCGATACGAACCGAAGCATCTCGATGCCGGGGTGATCGCCGGTGACCAGCTCGGAAAATTCCGGCTCGAGAGGAACAGGTGTGCCATACAGCCAGCCGTGCTCGACCTGTTCGCGTATTGCGTCCTTTATCTCGGGATGTGCATGACCGAGCAGCAGCGGCCCGTAGGCCATGCAGCAGTCGAGGAGTTCCTCGCTGTCCACGGTTGTTATGTGAGACCCGCTGGCGTTGGCCGTGTAGAACGGGTACGGCCTGATCGCCCTGACGGGGCTGCTGACGCCGCCGGGCATCACCTTTTTCGCCCGTTCGAACAATTCAGCGCTCTTCATCGAGCCACCCCGCCACATCTGCCGCAAAGTAGGTGATGATGAGATCGGCACCCGCACGTTTCATGCAGTTCATACTCTCCATGACCACCTCTCTCTCGTTTATCCAGCCGTTTCGTGCCGCTGCCCTGATCATCGCGTATTCACCGCTCACCTGGAAGGCGGCAACCGGCAGACCGAACTCTGCTATCGCGGCCACGAGATCGAGGTATAAGCCGGCCGGCTTGACCATCAGGATATCGGCGCCTTCTTCCCGGTCGATGAACGACTCCATGACCGCCTCCCTCCCGTTCGCCGGGTTTACCTGGTAGGTGGACCGGTCGCCGAAGGCGTATCCCGATTCGGCCGCATCCCGGAATGGTCCATACAGCGAGCTTGAAAACTTGGTGGAGTAGGACATGATCGCGACGTTCTCATGGCCTGCGTCATCAAGAGCACGTCGTATGGAGGCGACCATGCCGTCCAGCATGCACGAGGGCGCTACGATATCGCACCCGCTCTCCGCGTGGCTCACCGCTATCATCTCCATCAGTTCAAGTGACGGATCATTCAGGAGATCGGGGCCGTTGCAGGTCTCCCCGACGATCCCGCAATGCCCATGGTCGGTATACTCGCAGGCGCAGACGTCGGTGATGACAACCATCTCCGGGATTGCCGACTTGATATCTCGTACCGCGGCCTGGATTACCCCGTCGTCTGCAAACGCCCCGGTGGCCCGGGCATCCTTCTCCCGCGGGATGCCGAAGAGGAGCACCGCACGTATGCCCCTGGCATAGAGTTCTCCTGCCACTCTGGCTGCATCGGCAGGGGGATATCGACACTGCCCCGGCATCGACGGTATCGGTACCGGTCCCGAAGCGGTTGCATCGATAAATATCGGTGCGATGAGGTCAGTCTTTTTTACCTGGTGCTCCTGGAGGAGGGGCTGCAGGAGCCTCCCCCGAAGCCTTCTCATTCTTCGTTGCGGAAACATATTCTCTCACCTCTCGTTATTGCGGCAACAATCAATTCAGCACGTTCCAGGTCTCCAGTCTCGGCGCACGACCTGATGGAGACGCTGACATCAGAGAGCAACTTGCTCACGAGGACCCGTGTCAGGTCGTCGACGACCTCGCATGTACGACTGTCTTCCGTGCCGAGACGCCCGAGGGCCTTGTCTCTCTCCCGCATGCGGATGGACTCTGCCCACCGGTGCAGGATGGCGAGTGCCGAGTCGGCAGCCTTCCCGTTGAGAAGCCGTATGAACTGGGCGAGTTCCTCCTCGATGTAGGCGCGTGCCTTCTCAGCTTCCAGCCTCCTGCCATCCATTGTCATCTCGTTGATCCGCCGGAGGCTGTCTATGGTGAAGAGGACAACCCCGTCTATATCCTCCGCACCCTCTTCCACGTCGCGGGGCTGGGCGATGTCGACGAGGATGAGGGGCCGGGGATGACCATCGAGCGGCCAGCATCGCCCCTTCATCACCTCGCGCAGTTCATCGCGCTTGATGACGGCGTGGGGCGCCGACGTGCACGAGATGACGACGTCGGAGAGGAGGAGGTACCTGTTCAACTCGTCGAGCCTGACGGCTTTGCCACCGATCTTTCCGGCGAGGATCACGGCCCGCTCGTATGTCCTGTTGGCGACGTACATCGCGGTCAAATCCTTGGCGGCAAGTGCCTGGGCAACAAGCATTCCCATCTCCCCCGAACCGATCACGAGGATGTGCCTGCCTTTGAGCGTCCCCAGTTGTTCCTCGGCGAGCATGACCGCCGCGGACCCGATGGAGACCGCACCCCTGTTTATCTGGGTGCGTTTGCGAACTTCCACGCCGACATGCACGGCCTTGTTGATACAGAGTTCAAGGAGCGGGCTTGATGTATCGACCTGCTGTGCCGTGCTCATCGCTTTTTTGAGCTGGCCGAGGATCTGGTCTTCCCCGACGATCATGGAATCCATGCCTGATGCGACTTTCAACAGGTGGCGCAGGGCAGCGGTGCCTGAATAGATCGTAAACCCATATCTTTCCTCTTCTTCAAGAAGATCACGGAGAGATTCGGCATCTCCATGCACCAGCACTTCCACCCTGTTGCACGTCTGTATAAGCATGATGCCATGGAAACGGTTCCGTCCCCTCTCGAGGAACGCTTCTTCGTCGGAAAACCGGAATTTTTCAAGGAGATCGACTGTCGCGTCGTGATGGGAGAGCCCGGCTATCGCCAGCGGGGCGAAGAGCACGTCTTCTGTCACAGGTACTTTGCCTCTGCTATTCTCCATGCCTCCTCCTCTCCATTCTCAAGAGCTCTCCATATCTCCTTATCATACAGGATATCCCTTATAAGTCCGTTCCGTCTCTTTATATCGGGCTCTGTCGACCTGAGAGACGAACGGACCCTGACCTGCAGACCGATCATCGCATCGAGATTTGGGCAGGACCTCTCGAAAAATTCACGGATGAACCGCGATATGGCGGGACTCGATCCACCTGTGCTGATCGAAAAAACAAAATTCTCTCCCCTGATCACCGAGGGAATGATGATATCTCCGGGATCCCCGCGTGCGTTATTGAAGAGAACGCCCGCCTCCCGGCATGCCCTCCCGATCCGGTTGTTCTGCTCCTCATCAGAGGTTGCAGCAACCACCAGGAAGGCTCCGTCCAGGAGAGACACCAACTCCTGGTCATCCATCGATGCAATGTCTCTCCTGGTGCATTCCACTCCCATTTCAGAAAATTCCCGGAGAAACGAACGGCTGATAACCCTGACGAATGCATCCCCACAGAAAAAAGCCGTCTTTCGCAGGCCTACCCTGCCCCCTCCGAAGACAATCACGGTCTTTTTGGCAAGGTCTACCATAAGGGGGATCATCGGATTATAGATCTGGCTGGCGATTTACATTAAAGTGTTGGAATGATGTTTTTTCCCGCTTCCGAAAAAATGAAAGGATTTTAATACCCTATTGCAGAAAACCGGTTCTTGGAATGTACGAGCTTGTTTCTCCGGTAAACTTCAGACTGGTGCTCAAATACCTGGGGCTCCTGCTGATCGGGATGGGGGCAGTATTGTTTGTCCCCTTCACGTTTGCCATCCTGCACTCTGAACATTCAATCGCATCCGTGTACGGGATGCTCGGAGTGGCAGTACTCGGGATAGGGTACTCGCTCAACAGGTTTCTTCCCGGTGGCGAGATCCAGTGGAAAGAGGCGATGGTTATCTCGGCGCTGGTATTCCCTGTTGCCGCCCTGATAAGCTCCATCCCCTTCATCTTCTCAACGGGCATGAGTTTTCCTGACGCGTATTTCGAAGCGGTATCCGGAGTTACCACCACCGGCCTCTCGGTTGCGCCTTCCGATGCCGGGTTGGTCTTTTTATTCGCCAGGTCGTGGCTGCAGTGGATAGGAGGAATCGGAATCCTCGTCATCGTCCTGTCGCTGCTTGGAATGCCTGGCATCAGCATATCGAGACTTTTTGGATCAGCGTTCGGGGAGAAGAAGATACGCCCGACTGTCATCTCCACCACTGTCATCCTCTTCGAGGTCTACCTCCTGATCACGGTCACTGCCTTTGTATTGCTCCTTGCAGGAGGGATGAGCCCGTTCGATGCCGTCTGCCACGCATTCACGACTGTGTCGACAGGGGGTTTTTCCACGAGAACCGGTTCAATCGCCGATTTTTCCGGGCTGTTCATCCCTGCGGTCGTCACGATAGGGTGTGTCCTTGGTTCGGTAAACTTCGAGGTGTACGTCCAGATGGCCAAAAAACCCCTCATGCTTCTGAAGGACCCCCAGTTCCGCTTCTTCGTGCTGTTTGCACTGGCGGGATCGGGTCTGCTCGCATGTACCCTTGCAGGGACAGGCTCGATCGCCCAGATTCTCCCAAAAGCTCTGTTCCAGGCATTTTCCGCCCTTACCACGGCTGGATTTGCCACGACCGATATCGGAGCCTTCCCTGACAGTGCGAAGGCGGTCATGTGTTTCCTGATGTGGATCGGAGGGGGAATGGGATCGACTGCCGGGGGGATCAAGATCCTCAGGGTCATGGTCCTCTTCTCGATCGTGTACATGGTATTCATCAGGTTCTTCCTCCCCCGCGAGGCAGTCACCCCCCTGCGAGTGGATGGCCGGGTGGTGGATCCCGAACAGGTTCAGAACCTCGTAACCTTTCTCGTTTTATACCTTGTCGTTCTCATAATCTCGGCTTTCATCTTCATGGTACATGGATACACGATGGTCGACTCCCTCTTCGAGACATCGAGCGCGCTTGGGACTGTCGGTGTCTCGACAGGAATTACCGGTCCGCTGCTGCCCCTCCAGCTCAAACTCGTGCTTATCGTAGACATGCTCCTAGGGAGGATCGAGATAATCCCGCTAGCTCTTCTCTTCTTCCCGCGAACATGGGTAAAAGCCCATGGACACCCCAAAAACAGCGGGGCTAACTGAAATGGGGTAAATAGAGCGGGGAAACGATTAATTCACATTCCCCCCAATCAGATACCTGGGATCTTCCGGGACCGGGACAGGAGGAGAGCAGGAATGAGGATTATCATCGTCGGGGCGGGGCCTCTCGGGTTGAATCTTGCGCAGATGCTGATCAGGGACAGGCATGAAGTGATCATCATCGAGAAAGAAGAAGATCGTGCCCGGCTTGTCGCCGAAACACTTGACTGTACAGTCATCCAGATGGAGGGCACCCATCCGGATGCCCTCGAGAAGGCCGAGATCAGGAAAGCCGACGCCGTTGTGGCGGCAACGACCCACGACCAGGACAACATCATCATCGGGTTAATCGCCCGGACGTTCGAGGTGCCGGATATCATCATCCGCACGGACGATCTCCAGTTCTTAAGCGTTGCCAAGAAACTCGGTTTCAGGTACGTAGTGAATCCTTCGCAGACCACATCCCTTATCATAGCGAATAAACTCAGGGGTGTGGATACGATCGAGCTCTCCACCCTTGTCAGGGGAGATGTCCGTTTCATGAGCGTGATAGTCGGCGAGAAGCAGGGAAAGAAACGTCTCGCCGATCTCGAGCCGCCGGGAAAGACCGAGTATATCGGGCTTTACCGGGACCATACGTTTCATTTCAGGGGAGAAAACCCCATCCTCGAGGCCGGCGACGAGGTGCTGGTGATCACTACCGAGGAGAAGGTGGAGCAGATTGCACTGTTGTTCCAGGGCGGGGAGCCAACCATCCCGGTGTGATGGATCAAAAGGGCGAGGAAGAGATCCATCGAAGATGATCTTTTTTTAAAAAAGGATAATCCTGTACCGGCGGAAGCCTCACCTCCCTGTCCGGGCCTTGGATACGACTGCGGGGAATCCTGAAAAAAATACTGTTGCCTTTTTTCCCGGGAAAGCGGACGCCCGATGACTTTTCCTGCTGCCTGCTTTCTGGCGGCAGAAAGGGCGGCACCTCCCCGTCAGGAAAAAAAAATTCCACAATGAAGGCATTTGTTCAGGGGCCTGTTCGACTAAAAATCCTGATGTGGCTTACGAATCCTTTTACCGGTACGGGGGAGGCAGAGAGCCGTGCAATGTACACCCAATCTCACTTTTTAGTGAAGTCTCCGGGAGCCGTCGCTCTGCAGTGCCTGCAGAACGTGCATCGACGAGTGCTTCATGGGAGTACTTGAGATGGATGGTGGCAAGGCGTATGCCGTCCATGCCAACGTCTGTATCGGCTGTTTCAAGTGCAGGGAGTTCTGCCCGACTCACGCGGTCCAGGCCCGGCGGGTACTGCGTGCCTGAGCAGATACCATTCCCGACACTGGAGCAGATCTTCTCCCTGATAGTGGAATTTGGCAGACATGGTATCTTGACAACGCACGGAATTCGATATCATTATAACAATTCACTACGTATTCTTTCAGGCAAAATTGCGCCGATAGTGTAGTGGTTATCACTAGGCGTTGCCAACGCCTAAACCCGGGTTCGAGTCCCGGTCGGCGCATGCTGTTTTTGAGGGCTTTATGCGTTGACGTATTTTAAAGCCGGCCGCGACCTTTCTTCCCGGCATTTTGCGTCATCTCATCAATCCGCCACACTTACCCACTCAAAAGACTATTTAAGGTAACCGGACACGATATCAGGTATGGAGGGGAAAACAATCCAGGACAACCCGGGATCGATGCTGAAACCGGGAATTCTCCTGGCTTTCACAGTCGTAGCCGTCGTGCTCACGATCTTCTGTCTCTCGAGCGGCATCACCATAGTATACACCCACTTTTTCTATATCCCAATCATCCTCGCTGCGTACTGGTACAGGAAGAGAGGCGTTTTCTATGCCGTCTGCCTGAGCGCATTTTACCTGACAGCGGTCTACCTGCTCGTGCAGCCTGGTCTCTCCGAAGCTGTTGCGTCAGTCACCCGTGCAGCGGTATTCATCGGTATCTCAATCTTCATCGCCTATCTCTCCCTCATCATCCAGAGGGAGCATGCGGATATCCAACGGTCAGAGACAAAATTCCGGGAGATCTGGGAACATGTCGAAGCGGGGATCGTCCTTGTCGACAGGAAGACGCACAGGATCGTCGATGCAAACCCGATGGCACTGCGCTTGACCGGATACAGCCGCGAAGAGATGATCGGGCATCTCTGCCACACGTTTATCTGTCCGGCAGCGGAAGGAAGATGCCCCATCGATGATCTCGGCCAGAGCATAGAGCACGCGGAGCGTGACCTGCTCAACAGGGAGGGGGAGAAGATACCGATATTAAAGACCGTGACGCCGATGAACATCAATGGCGACGAGTACCTGGTGGAGAACTTTGTCAGCATCAGCGCGGTCAAAGACGCGGAAAATGCGCTTATCGCCTATATCCGCGAAGCGGCACTCAGGATAAAAAACCCGCTCGAGCTTGTAACACAGAATATCTCCGATATCAAGAACCAGGTATCTGAGGGCGAGACGGAAAAAGCACACATTATCATGGAACTTGCCATCCAGCAGAAGCATATCGAAGAGATACTTGCCACGATTCACGATTTGAATGTCGCTGTATCGGAGAAGAGAACGGAAATTCCTGATGCGATGCGGGAATTCCTGGAACAGTGAGGTCCTCATGCCAGGATTGAATCTTTCGATCGGCGGCAAGCAGATCGTTCTTGCATTATCCGATCCCCAGAAGTTCAAGGACAATACGCTGCGACTGATCCGTGAGATACAGAATGACGGCCACAACCTCATCATCATTGCAGTCAACAACCCCTCGGGATATCTCATGGATCTCTACGAGAAGAACGGAATAGATACCTCCAGATTGTGGTTCATCGACGCCATAACCCGCTACGCCGTCGGCAAGGAAGAAAAGACGCTCCCGAATTGCGTCTACGTGAATAAACCCGGAGACCTCACTTCGCTAAGCATTGCGGTGAGCGAGATCTTGAAGAAGAGGCAGGCAGAAAAACCGGTGATCTTCCTTGATTCCGTCAATGCAATGCTCATCTACATCAATACCATCGACCTCTCCAAGTTCTTCCATTTCGTCGTGAGTAAGTTGAGGATATTAAACATCTCCGGGATATTTCTCGCGGTCGAGAAGGGGCTTGATCCGGTGCTGATATCCCAGCTCACCTCCTTTGCAGACGAGGTGGTCGATATATCAGAGATCAACGAGACTGCTTCAGATGAAGATCGGGCAGAAAAGATACAATAAGCTATTCTTTTTCCAAAAAAAGGGATCTTTTCTACCTGGTGTGGGCAGGACTGATGAACCGGATACATGTGTGGGGGTCATCCGCCTCCACACCCCCATGTGCGATGCCTGCGCCGTCGCCCGAAAAAATACCGCGAGGCTGATTCACAGTCAAAATGAGGAATTGGGTATGAGCTATGTGAGGACGCCCCGGCGGCGGTTGTGAGTGACTGGATTGGTATGCAGATACCTATTCGATTCAGTCTCCCCACTCAAAACAGCGAGAAGGCAGAAAAAGGAGTGACGATCTAACCAAAAAGGCTGTTTAACTTTTTGAAGGTCCCGTTCCGGGTATAGTGCCGCCCCTGGAATCAGGCCTGAATGCCCGCTTCGCTGCTCACCCATTCTGATATCCGTTTCTTGTCAGGCTTGTATTCGCGGAACTGCCGAAGCGCGACGGTCAGGTCGCGGGTGAACGCGAAATACCCGATCTGGGTCTCGCGGCAGAGTTTCCAGGCCATGTCCATCAGGCCCCGCGGATCCGGCCTCGACTCACCGAGCCAGATATGGAAGATGTTTCCGCCGTCGACAATGGGGAAGAATACGTGCTCGATGTCCATCCTCTTCGAGAGCGGAATATTTGCCCCCGGCGCAACGTGTGTCCCGTTTGTATAGTATATCGGAAGATCGCGGGTCGTCCCGAGCTGTTCCAGTGCGGTCTCGAGGTCTCCCTTGATGACCTTCTTCGCGTGGTCGCGGTAGTTCTTGTTCAGGAGGTCTGAGACGGAGAAGCGCTGGCCGGTTGTCTCTGCAGGAGTCCTGGCAAGCGCGATGGTCATGTTGTGCCGGTGCGAGAGCTCCTTTGCGTAGAGCTCCATCTCGGTCATGGCCCTGACCGCCATCGTGAACGCCTCCCGGGATTCGTGCAACTGGCTGCTCACGTGATGCTGGATCATCTCGTTTACTCCGACCACGCCGATGGTGTAGACGAGCCCGTCAAGGTCGACCGCTACCGGGCCGCGTTCACCGGTCACCGGGTCTTTTGGCCGTTGCATGGCAAAGGGCATCCTGCCGTGGGCACGGATGAGCTCCATCCACCGCCTCTTGATCCTGAAGACCTCCACGCATACATCCATGAGTGCGCGGAGCCCTGCAAAGAGGCGTTCATCATCGCCATCGGCCTCGTATGCGGCTCTCGGGCAGTTGAGGGATACCACCTGCCAGGAACCCATGCTGAAGTGTTTCCCTTCAGAAAATACCAGTTTTTCATCGAATTGTGAGTCTGAATCCGCTACCGCAGAGAACTGGTATGCACAGCACTGGTAGCACGAGATTCCCTTGCCTGCCCCCCGGTAGGGGGGGATCTGGTTGTCATAGTACGGCGTTCCGAACTTGGACGCAAGTTCGAACGAGAGCAGGTACAGGTCATGGTAGGTGGGAAGATCGGGATTCTCGCGGTTGAATTCCTCGTCCTCCTGCATGAAGTCAGGTTCGATGCTGATCTCGGGTTTCGGGAAGCTGAATGGTTTGCCCCAGTAGTCCCCCTCCATCATCACTTCCATCAGGGCCTTGAAGAGCAGCCTCACCTCGCGTTCCAGCTCGCCGTACGTCTTCTTCGGGCCCGACGTTCCGTCCCAGACCCTGCCCTTGTAGACGCATGGTTTGTCCTTCCAGAGGGATGGCACCCCGGGGCTCAGCTGGACCGACGAGAAGACCAGCTGGCCGCCGCGTGCGACCATCATCTGTGTCATCTCGTAGACAAACATCTGCATCAGCTGCTTGACCTCCCCGTACGGGATGTCTGTGAAGTAGGGGGCCAGGAACGTGAGAAAATTGTAGTATCCCTGCCCGCCGGCAAAATTTGTCTGGGCGCTTCCAAGGGCCTTGACCGCATGGAGGACCGCCACCTCGGGCCTCATCGCCGGCCCTGCCACGGATGCCTTTGTGCCGTTTCCATCGGGCATCAGGCCGTAATAGAAGAAGTAGCGGAGGTCCCAGTCCTGGCAGTTATGAACGAGGAGCCCGTCTGATATGTAGAATGTATGACTCTCCTCCGAGCCGTCACCCTCCAAGAAGAGATCGTAGACATATGGATCTTTCGACCCGACCACTGAAACGTCTGTCACCCTCTCTGGTTTCGGTGCATGTTGGATCGACTGCACCTTCGCCAGGAAGGTATCGATATGGACCTGTCTGCTGTCGTTGAAACGTGCGTACCGGGAGAATCTCCTGATGTTGGCTGCACCGTTCAGCTGAAGACGATAGAGGACGGTTCGGTCTTCTCCGGAATACAGTTCGAGAATATATGGTCTCATACCAAGGGATGTAAGGAGGACCGAGAGTTCCTGGCGGAGTGTTTCGGAAGAGGTGGTATAGTTCACGATGCAATCCGACTTCTCTGGCCGGTAATAGGCTGAGCCGTCACCGGTGAAGAGAGCAGAGAGGAATTCGGACAGCAGATCATCGTCAAGGTTCCAGACAATCCAGGGAAGACGCTTGTTCCCCGATCTTTCCGGAATTCCAAAGACGTAACGGAAGAGAAGCCATACGAGTTTCCCTCCGAAATGGACCTGCATCGCCCGGTTCCGGGTGAAAGGAACTCCGTAGATTTCGGTTGTATCGCGTCCGCCGCCGGAAAGCGTTGCATAGCAGTTCAGTACTGACTGTGCGTCGGCAATGACCACTCCCGACTGGTGGTTCTCGGTGATGGCGAGGTTATAGGTTTGTCCCTTACTGATGTTGTAATTTCCTTCGGAGACGAAGTACCCGAGGAGCCGCATGAGCGGTGCGGTAAACGGAAGCACAATCGGGAGATCATGTCTGCTCCCTCTCACACCCAGGCGAATACCGGAGAGTTCTGTTATGTTAAACCGCCTGCAGAGGTCATGGAATACGGGCACCGGCATGATTCCCCGAAGGTACCACTGTTTTTGGTGCGCGACTCCGAGTTCCCGCGAGATGTGGGAGTATGTCCAGCCTCCAGCATGCAGGCGGGCGAAGATTCCACCAGCTCCACGTACATAGACATCCTCAAGCAGTTCGGCAGGTACCCGTTCAATAAATTCCTGGAGGAGGTCTATGGATCTGATCCGGTCACCTCTTATCTCCTGGTTTTCTTCCAGGGAAATGAGTATATCTCCTTTGCGGATGCTGTCAGCACGAACGATCTTTATGCCGTCGTCCTGGACGGGAATGCGATGTTCCCTGGTCACCCGGATGCTTTTTCCCGAGCTCGTGCGGATCTGCAGGAGCCGATCTTTGCTCCCAATCCTGCGCCGTGTCACTTTCAGGACGGTCCTGTATCCCCTGGGAGTGAGGACCCTGAGATCACCGGGGAGAGACGTGTCATATGAGAACTGCATCTCGTCCGGCCGAACTGCCAGGTGTCTCCCCCCCGAGACGGCAGGAATGATTGCGCTGCCATCGATGCAAAACGGACGTGAACCGAAGTATTCCAGGTCATGGATGTGGATATCGCCGGACAGGTGGTGATCGGCGAGATGCGGGGGGAGCTGGAGGAGGTACTGCTCCTTGCTGATCTTGTCTGCCTTCTTCTTGTGCGAGGTCTCTGCATTCTCCTGGAGGTTTGCGTTGTCCTTGGCCTCAAAGCCCCGTCCCACGTCTATCTCGTGGGCATCGTATACAGGCGTCCCCACCCTCGTGCACACATTCCGGTACTGGACCATGCCCTTCTCGAGGAGGGTGATATTCACGATCTCACGGATCAGGGGTCCGGAGAGGCTTTGAATTCCCAGGGACCGGATCCTCTGTTCCACGAGCCGGGCGACCTCCTGTGCGCATTCCTCGGTTGCGCTCTCGTACCCGTAAAAAGTCTCGACGAGTTTGGTCTCCTCCACTATCTGCTTGATGATCCTCTGTCGATCCCATTCCAGGATATGGCCGTCAGTGGTCCTGACCTGGGGCATCGGGGAGATGAATACCCCTTCGAGCGTGGTCTGCCGGTAGTCCCGCTCCGCCATCAGGAACCCTCTAGCAGTTCTTTTACCACCTCTTCATGGACAGAGTCGCCGACGAACAACTCTGTGTGGGTAAGGAACCGGTTCTCCACCCGGAGGACCGGGGCTTCGGTTACGAAAACGCCTGAAACCCGTAAATCGGTCAGTGATTCAGCGCTGGACATATCCCGTTCAGAAAAAGAGATCCCGTTTGCTTTGAAATATTCTTTCAATAGTTCGCATTTCGGACAAAATTCGAGAGTATATATAATTGCTTCCGTATTACCTGCCATTTCTTCCCCCACTGTTGTGCATTCCAATAATGGTTTTTTGTAAAAAAATATTTGTTGTTCGCTTCTTTATTGTATATGAAAGGCTTGTTTTAACCATATTGTATTGGGCAGGTGTATATGGCATGGACTCACCGGAATCATGTGCAGGGAAGACATTAACAGGAGGCTTTTATGGTTCGTCTGTTCGTCGCGATTGACTTACCTCCGGAGATGCGCGAGGTTTTAAAGAGCTCACAGGAGGAGCTTGCAAAGAGCAGGGCGAGACTCTCTGTCGTCAGCCCCGAAAACATCCATATCACCCTGAAATTCATCGGCGAAGTGGACGAGGACATGGTCCCGGCGATACAGGAACGCCTTGCATCTGTAACCGGCAGACCATTTGAAGTCAGCGTGTCGGGAATCTCGGCCGACAACCGTCGCAGGCCACGGGTTGTCTGGTGTGACGTCGTCGACGGCGGGATGTGCGCTGCCCTGAACGAGCAGATCGAGCAGGCGCTCGAGCCGCTCGGTGTCCGGAAAGAGTCGAGAAGATTCCGTCCCCATGCCACCCTCGCCCGGGTAAAGAGGTTCGATCCGTCACTTTTGGATGCGATCCGGCCAATGGAATCGGCCGGTTACGGACAATTCAAGGTAGACGGATTCTCCCTGAAAAAGAGCACGCTTACACCTGCCGGCGCCATATACGAAGATGTCTTGGTGGTGAACTGGTGACGCTGGAAGAGGAGGTGCTTCTCTCACTGCGGCCTTCAGAAGAAGAGCAGGCCCATATCAACGACGTCGCACGGCGAATAATGGATTTGGTGGAGAGCAGCGGGCATGTACGGGCAATGGTGGTCGGATCCGTCGCCCGGAACACGTGGGTCCGGGGTGACAAGGACCTGGACATCTTTCTCCTCTTCGATCCATCCCTCTCGCGCGAGAGGCTCGAGGAGGAGGGTCTGGCCCTGGCACGGGATACGGCAGCGGCCTTCACCGGAACGCTGGTCGAGAAGTATGCCGAGCACCCCTACATCAATGCACACATCGAGGGCCTTGACGTGGACCTTGTCCCCTGCTACCGGGTGGAGAGTGCCAGGCAGATCCAGAGTGCGGTCGACCGGACCCCGTTCCACACGAGATACATCCGGGAGAAGATCCAGGAGCATATCGATGATGTGCTTCTCATGAAGCAGTTTTGCAAGGCGGGCGGTGTTTATGGCTCCGACCAGATGACCGAGGGGTTCTCCGGATATCTCTGCGAACTGCTGGTACTTCATTATGGCGGATTCCGCGCTCTCCTGGAGGCCGCGTCGCGATGGCGGCCCGGGATGCTCATCGATATCGAGGGTCACCGGACAAAGGATTTTTCCGAGCCGCTCGTGGTCGTCGATCCTGTCGATCCTGCACGGAATGTCTCGGCATCGGTCTCCCTCTCCCGGATGTTCGAGTTCGTCGAGCTTGCACGGGGATACCTGGAGAGGCCGTCGATCGAATTCTTCCAGCGTGCGAACGCACGGGTCCTCTCGCGGGAAGAGCTTGACAGGGAATTGAAGGCGAGAGGGACTCATATCTACGCGATCTGCTTCGATACCCCTCCATATATCGAGGATATCGTCGTCCCGCAGCTCCGGCGGAGCACGGCGGCTATCAGGTCGCTGCTCGAGCGGAACGATTTTTTCGTGAACCGGGCAGACTGTGCCATGCACCCGGACAGGTGCATGCTCGTCTTCGAGCTCTTCGTCGAGGATCTTCCGGCAGTCAGGAGGCATATCGGCCCCCCGGCCTGGAACGCGGCCAATGCAGAGAAGTTCATCTCCAAGTACGAGGATTCCCGGCACCTGGAACTCTTCGCCGGGCCCTACATCGAGGACGGGAAGTACATCGTTGAGATCCAGCGGCCGTATACCCGTGCCGAGGATCTCCTCAGGTCCCACCAGGTGCTCGACGTGGGCCTTGGCAGGCACGTCAAGCGGACCATGGAGGTGGACTACTGGGACATGTACCGCGACGATGAGTGCTGGAGTGAGGATTTCGCTGCGTTTCTCTCCCGGTTTATCAGGTACGAGTCCCCTGGAATGCGGATACGGCGCCTGCAGAAGGGCATCGAGGACCGGGCTGAATAAGGGTTATATATTCCAGCCACGAGCAGGGAAACTCGGACATGGGACGTATCTTAACTGAGTTTCTTTTCAACAATTCCGAGGAAATCTTCTGCAAATTCCAGTGAAAAAGATGCTTCGTCCTTAGTTGTCAGCGATCCGCCATACTGGATATTGTGCCTTGACAGTCTGAGTTTATCCAATGTCCTGAGGTATGAGGAAAGTTGCTGGTCGGAGGAGAGTTCTTTCAACGCCGATATAAGGCATCCATGGCTTCTTTCGATATATCCCTTGCTGAAAAGTATTGATCTGGCACTATGGAATGCACAGTTGTATGCAGCAATCATTGTCATTTCAAGCTCATCGATCTCCAGGTTCTTTTTCGCTGCGTTCAGGAACCTTTTCGATGATTCAATTGAGGTGAAAACCCTGCCCTTTGCCGAATCATCCTTTCTGATCAGTCCTTTTGCCAGGCATTCATCCAGTCTCACAGCTCCATCCCACAAAGAAGGATATGGTTACAGATCAGGTTCATGACAAACGTATCTTTTTCCTTTTTCATCTTTTCCAGTCTGTACCACGGTATAACCGTAAGCTGGATATTTTTCCTGATTTTTTCCTGGATTTCCAGGATCTTGCCCCTGTCGACCTGTTCCTCAGTTCCCACCACCAGGATGTCAATATCACTCGCTTCGCTGAATGTCCCCGATGCCGCACTCCCGTACAAGGCGATCGACATGGCATCTTCTGCAATGTCCTTTATGCCGTATTCATCCAGCAGAAGGAGGATTGTGCATCTTTTTAACTCTCTAACGACCGGATGGTCGTTATTGAGGATGATCAGGTGTGCATTTGCAAGCTTTTGTATGGTGACTATCCCTGCATCCATGAAAATGTGGGAGTACCTTAACACTGTTGAAGGTGAACTGCCAGTCTCTCTTGCAAGCTCGTTTATGTAGATTCTGGCATTTGGGTTCATCAGAAGCCAGTGCAGGATCTTGTTTCCTGCAAACTTGTTGAACTCGGATATCATTCGTTATATAGAATGATCATTCAATGTATAAAATGATTATTCGATATATCGAATGATAATTGCACGGAGAGATCCAAAAAATGTCCGGGTCAGCGCCTGCCTGGGGCATCGTAAGCCTGAGTACTACGAGCGCCTGGCTTTCGGTCTCACGGGACCGTGCCGCCTGAGAGTGTCGTGACAGTACAGGCCCCTGTCTGTGACGGTGTCTCTAATCCCTCAGGCAGGAGGTTACGCATAACGTTGCAGGCCCAGCACCGCCTGGCCCGGAAATCTCGTGTTAAATCCAGCAATGTTACCTATCCAATTTTGGTCCGGGATATCGATAACTGGCCAAATTGTCCTGTGAGCACCAGGGTCGGAAAAAGCCTGTCCAAAGGCCCGTGTTGATACTTTTATATGATGAATTGCCAAATACTGGACTATCTATCATGGCATCAGAGTGGCAGGAGACGGCACTATCCGAGGTTATCGGGTTTATTTTAATCCTTGCTATCATCACTGCCGCCGCTTCGCTCTACATCGTCTATGTCGTTCCGGCACAGGGGCGGGAAGCCGAGATCAGGCACATGGATTATATTAGCAGTGAGTTCATCGGCTACAAGATCGGGATCGACAGCCTCTGGATCAACAACCGCGAGGACGTGACCATCAGCCGGACATTTGACCTCGGGACGCTCGGGGGAACGACACAGGGCTCATTCTTAAACCTGCCACTCTTCCAGCCGTACGGCTCCAGCGGGACGATGGTGGTGAACGGGAGGGGGGATACGATTGGGTATGAGGTTGATGCGCTTGTGGAGGAGTTAGGAACTGATGAAACGGATGATTTTTCTTCATCCGTAATTGAAGAACCCCGGCACCTCTATGTAAAATTAAGCATAGATAATGTTGACAGTGCAGATGGCGTATTACTGGAGTCATCAGAAGAGGATTGGAAAGTATGGCTGAATGTGACAAGAACGGTGAGACCGCAGCCATCTACGACTATCACAAGACTTCCAACTGTGACTCCAGAACCACAAGGACAAGGACAAGGACAAGTTAATGCGAAGGATATTGAAAATTGGATTAAAGATACGCTTGTTACGTGGCTCGAGTTACAATATGACCTAACGATTACCGTGATAAAAAATGGAGACGAAACACTCTCAAACTGGGTAATAAAACGTGATATCTCGAATGGAGATTACACAGTTGACCTTTTCGACGAAGCATACGGTCTTTCCGGAGAGAACCTGTCATATCCCTTCGAGCTCACCAAAACTGAATATGGTATTGATTGTGTATTCCCTCGCTATTTGATCCAAAATATTGAAACAGATCCACTCCTCATGGGATCCCTCGAATACCGCTCAAACAACTACTACTGGATCCAGCAGAACTACTACTACCAGGACGGTGCAGTCTTCCTCGAGCAGCCGGATGACGGATCCGTGGTGAAGACCATGCCGTCCATCACGTTCGATAAGGATGATCCATCGGATACCCTTATTGTCCGAATTATCGATGTCGTGATTACTGATCCGATTCAATCGCAGTCCCTGGGCGGAACCGGTTCGGTAGAAGTCACATCATTTGTTTCCGACATCACGAATGGGCAGATTGAACCGGGAACAGAGCTTGCAACGGGAATCCCGAACGCGAAGAATGTCAATATTACCGTGATTGCTGATTCCCCGCAGTCGGCGCTGGCATGGGAGGGGGCATTCAGACAGGTGCGAACGCTTGGAGAAAGAAACGGCGTTCCTGAATACTGGAGTGTAGCCCCGACTCGTTCGGGCAACATAGTATCATTCCGGATCACAGGTAACCCAATTAATGATCCTGATGACTATGACATCCTCCTTGACTACACCCGGGTGAACATATCGGCATCGCTCCAGTCAGTGGCCGTCTGATGTGTCCCATGAAGCACTGCTCGGCCGTATCCGATGTCGTTGGAAGCCTGATAATGGTCTCAATCGTCACCATCGCACTCGGTATCATCGCGGTGGCGATACTTTCACAGCCAGCGCCCCCCGACATCCCTGCAGTCGATGTCACCGCATATCGTTCTCCTTCCGGCACCGATCTGACAATCATCCATGCGGGTGGAGATACACTTCCAGCAGGAGAATACCTGATACTTGTGAATTCTGTTGAGGAAACATTCACACCTTCAACGTCAACAACCGCATTCAAAACCGGAACAGAGCTGTATTATTCATCCAGCGGGGAGATTCGGAGCGTGCAGCTGATATACCAGGGCGACCGTGTGCCCGAGGGAGTCCAGCTCTTCCAGAAAAATTTCCCGTGAAAGCTGCTCCATCTCAACGCTTATAATATTCAAACCGCAAGAACAGTGTAAGAGCAAACCGGTGGGAGGAAGAGGTTTTCATGGTAGACGAGAATGGAGTGTCTGAAATAATCGGGGCGATTCTCCTGGTATCGCTGGTGATTCTTGGAGCAATGATCGTTGCCGTCCTCTTCCTCTCCCAGCCGCCGCCACAGGAGATCCCTCAGGTGAATGCAATTGCGGGGAATAATACAACCCACATCTTCCTCCTCCACGACGGGGGGGACCCGCTCACACCACTGGAGACCGTGATCAGGATCGATGGGAGGAGCGAGCCTGTTCCTCCTGAAGATATTGAACTTTTGAGAGAGGACGGACGTGTCGAAGAACCGTCCTGGACTTCGGGTAAATGGTCGGTTGGAAAGACACTCCGGATTAAAGACGACCAGCCTCCGCAGAGCGTCAGCCTCATCTACTCCGGCGGATCTTCGCAGGCACTTCTCCTGACTTCAACGTTTATGGAGACAGTATCGGGTGGAAACGGTGGACCTGAGCCACCCGACTCCTGGACCATTACCGCATCGGCTGGTTCAGGAGGGAGTATTTCACCATCGGGTTCGGTTCAGGTACCAGATGGAGGCTCGCGATCGTTCTCCATTAGTCCGTATGAATGTTACAGCATTGCGAATGTTGTCGTTGATGGTTCTGGTCTTGGTGCCATACCTTCCTATCAATTCACGAATGTACAAGAGGATCATACAATTCAAGCCAGCTTTACAGTAAATACGTTTTATATTGACGCATCGGTGGATGGGGATGGGGGTACAATAGATCCGAGTGGCAACCAGGGCCCGTATAATTGCAATGACAGCCAGAAATTCTCTATTACCGCTGATCCAGGATATTTTATCCAGGATGTGGTTGTGGATGGTGATATGTGGCAGGGCGCAGTGTCGACATATACATTTGATGATATCGTTTCAAACCATACAATTGTTGCATATTTCAGTCCCGAATCAGGTCCCGAATGTGGTACAATCACCGGAACAAAATATAATGATCTGAATGGGAATGGTCGGAGAGATCCGGATGAGCCCGGACTTTCCGGATGGACAATCCAAGCATACAGAAAGGAGGGCAATAACTGGCTTTATACAACGTTTGCAAATACCCTTGCAGATGGAAGATATACACTTTCCGGACTGGCTTATCATCCTGCCGAGCAATACCTTGTGAAGGAGATTGTGCAGCCTGGATATCAACGAACATACCCTGTCAACGAAGATTATTACAATTTCATTGTGTTGAATCGGGGTCATTGCTATAAGACTGGTATAGATTTCGGAAATAAGGAAATTCCGCCACCACAGGCTAAAAACACCAAACTAATCACAAATAGAGGCGGATATATCAATTCAAATGGATATATCCAGTTTAAAGTACTTGGTGCTTATTCTGTCATCACTATCAATAATATTCTATATTCGCTTCCTATGAACAGCGAAATAAAATTAGTTGTGAATTCTGACTCAAATACTGCAGATATTGATATGAATTCAAATCATATTTCTAATTTTGACTTACCGGACGTTTCCCTGTATATCGGGGGGATATTGCGTGAGACAGGAACTGTCAGTGATATCTGGATTAGTGAATTTTCTAATTATGTATCCACGCTTCAGATCACTGTGCCTGGGGGTGGGAAGAAAGTCGGGACAGAATTTGTGTACGATGGAAATACCCTAATTAAAGGTGATGATCACAGCACCATCCGTATATATGATTTACAACCAGATTCTAGCCAATATTTGAGGTTGGGTATAGAATCAAATCATATCGATTACTTTGGTGGCGCAGATGGGTACTTAATCAATTAATTCTCTTAATTTCCAATTGTTAGCATACGAAATGTGAAAGAATCAAAGGGATCGATATAATCCAGATATTTTTCAACCTGAACATTATATACAATAATTTAAACACATATGTCCCCCCTCCTGGCCGACACAAAAACCCTTGCAACCGTTATCCTGGCAGTCCTCGCCGTCGCCGTCATCGCATACACCGTGCCCTTCATCCTGGGTGACAGGGATGAACCCAATGTAAACCTCACGGCAGAGCCCGGACCCTCCTCTGTACGGGTCTTCCACGTCGGAGGCGAACCCCTCGCCCTGGACAACCTCGAGTTCACGCTGGACGGAACCGGGATTTCACGTGAGTCGGTCTATATCCAGGACAATGAAGAGTGGCCGTTCTCCATCGGAGAGATACTCATCGTCCCTTATACTCCACTTGACCGCCCTCGGGTCCTCACCATATCGTACAGCAGGGGAACCTCCCTCACCGAGATCCTGTCGGCAGAAATTCCCCCGATACAGGAGATCCCGACCGCATCCCCGACACCGCAGCAGACCGCCACCCTTGCAACCCCACCGACAACCTCCCCCACACCCACCCCAACCCCGATCCCGATATCCACACTGGGCATTCCGGAGGCAGTCTTTTCTGCATCCCCCCGGGAGGGCCCGCTCCCGTTGACCGTCCGGTTCACTGACCAGTCCACGGGGATTCCTGGAACCTGGGCCTGGACGTTCGGCGACGGAGCGGGATCCACGGAGCAGAACCCGCAGCACGCATATACCGCGGAGGGGACATACACCGTCACCCTGGTAGTGGAGAATGATCTCGGGGCCAGCACACGGATCGTGCAGGACTTCATCAGTGTCACACCCGCCCGGCACCAGGACGTCGCGATCTCTGCCGAAGCGGGCGGGTTCATCCGGCCCGGAGGGTTTGCCCGGTTCATCGCCACCGGCACCGGGTCACGGGTAAAGATCGGCGGCCAGGTTGTCTACCCAAAGCCCGGCGACGAGGTCCGGCTGGTCGTGAAGGGAGACGGAAAGGGCAGCGTCTCGATCTCGAACGGCCAGATCAGCGATTTTTCCTTTGAAAACGCCGAACTCTGGCTGAACGGCGAGTCCGCGGGAAGCGGAGCACTCCGGGAGACCTATATCCCGTCATATGAAAGCCTCCTCACGACCCTTGTCCTCGAGATACCTCCCGGAGCGGGAGATATGCGAATCATTACCGCCGGCGGAACCGTAACCACCAGTGAACGGACGGTCCCGGTCATCGTGGAGAACCTTATGCCTGACGAAGCCGGCCTCATGATCCTCGATACCGGGTCTCCCTACCAGGTGACCTTCAGGGGTGCCGCCGGATCCATACAGTATTGAGTACCACTCGACGAATTCGAAAAACAGGAAGATCTCTGCCCCGGTGAGGCAAAATAATACAATAGATTCATATAATCTTAATGAGATGTGAAAATAACCAGAGATAATCGCCAATCGGGATAAAATTCGCGCACTATCTGTGGCTATCAGGTATGCAGGTGGAGAAGAGATGGATTTGGAATCTGCAATATCCAGGAATATTGTCCTGGCAATAATCGTTTCGGTGGCTATCATCGTCGTGGCAGTGCTTGTGGTCCTGCTGATGTTCCCGCCACAGCCCGACGTTGTTCCCCAGTTTTCTGCTAATATCGAGCGATCGGGAAACGTGGTCTACATCTACCATGACGGAGGAGATCCCCTCCAGGAGGGAAGAACGGTCGTCATGGTGAACGGCCAGCGGGTGCCGTCCGGGGATATCTCGTTTTTGCATTCCCAGGACTGGCCCTGGACTGCCGGAAAGACGATGCGTATCCAGTTTACCGGCCCCGGTGAACCAGAGATAGTCTCGGTCATCTATTCCAGCGCCTCCCAGGAGGAGCTTGTATATACATCAAGCCTCGTCACACCCGGCACAACGCCGATCCCGGTGACGACCATCACGACCGCTGCGACAACCGCACCGCCGGTCGCAACCACGGGAGTCCCGGTCACAACGGGGGCCGGAATCGTCCCGACGGCAAGCATTCCTGCCGGGCCCATGCCTCCGACGGCAGACTTCACCGCTGATCCCCAGGCAGGCCAGTTCCCGCTGACTGTGCAGTTCACAGACCGGTCGACGGGTGGAATCGATTCCTGGCTCTGGAACTTCGGTGACGGCGAATCTTCCACCCTGCAGAACCCGACACATACCTACCAGAACCCGGGGACCTACACGGTGACACTCACGGTAACCAATGCATACGGTTCAGGGAGAAAATCCTCGGAGGCATTCATATCGTCCGGCACGGTGCCGACTGCCAATCTCCAGGCCATTCCCAGGGAAGGGACGGCTCCCCTGGAGGTTCAGTTCTCCGACCTCTCTGCCGGCTCCCCGCAGTCATGGGAGTGGAGCTTTGGAGACGAGACCTACTCGACCGACCAGAACCCGATCCATACGTATTATTCCTCCGGCACCTATACCGTCACACTCACCGTCTCCAACCAGTTCGGCACCAACAGCAAGGTGCTGACAAACTACGTGAAGGTGACGGCCCCACAGGTCGTCGATGTCTATCTTACGGGCAGCCAGAAGGGATACCTGCTCCCGGACTGCTACCTCCAGTTCACGGTGACCGGAGATTCCGGCTCGATCAAGATCGGGGGAACCACCTACAACTTCTACGATGGAGACCTTGTCCAGCTCTTCCCCGGAGATGTTGACACGGCCGAACTGGACGTGAATGCAAACGGTATACGGTCCTTTGCATTCGATGACGTCAGGATGTTCGTGAATGGTGAACTGGTCCGTACCGGGATCGTCTCCGGGATAAACGTTCCCGCGTACAGGGGACTCAAATCCACCTTCGTGATTGTTATTCCCCCGGGCGAGAGTCGAATGACACTCTACCTTGGCGGATCGAAGACAGTTCCCGGGGCAGGAGAGACGGTCACCATCCACAACTTACGAGAGGACTCGATGGGACGACTCTATCTCTCAACAAAGATCCAGACCATGTCATGCCGTGGAGGCGCCGAGAGCTATTCTGTGAAATAGCCCGCTAATCTTCCTCTCCAATCTCTTTTAGCCTCTGGGTAACGTATTCCACCAGTTGCGGCGACTCCCCTTTCGAGCACTGGATAAAGTCCCTGTACGCGTCGCATGCATCTCCTTTGTGGCCGAGTTTCTCGCAGGCGAGGGCCTTGTTGATGTACGCCCGCGGATATGCGTGGCGTATGGCGATTGCCCTGTCAAACTGTTCAATAGCCGCTTCGCAATCACCGCTGTTGTAGTAGATATTGCCGATATTGTAGTAGGCCTCGGCAAGATCCGGATTTAACTCGATAGCCCGTTCGAAGTCAGAAATAGCGTCCTGAATCCGGCCGGCCTTCCCGTATTCGATTCCCCTGTTGTAGAAGGCAAACGCGTTGTCAGGATTGATCCCGATTGCCCGGGAAAAGTCTGCAATGGCCTCATTGTAATTACCCCGCTTGGAATATGCATTTCCACGGTTATTCATGGCCTTCTCGTTCGCAGGATTGATCTCGATTGCCTTACTGAAATCCTCGATCGCTTCATCAAAACGCTCGAGTTTTTCATATTCGATCCCCCTGCTGTTATAGGCCAGGTCATCATCGGGAGTGAGCCGTATCAGGTGTGTATAATCATTGATGGCATCCTCGGTTCTTCCCTTGCGGCTGTATTCCCGGGCACGGCCACGGTATGCCTCGATAGATCGTGAATTGAGCCTCAATACATTTGAGAAGTCTTCGATCGCCCGTTCCGGTTTTCCGATCATCGAGTACAGGTTGCCACGGTGCAGGTACACTTCGGGATACTTTGGTTTTATTCCAAGAGCCCTGGAAAAATCCGAGATGGACTCCTGGTACTTTCCCTGCTTGCTGAAGAGAAGGCCCCTGTGGAAGTATGCTTCCGCAGAGACAGGATTCGTCTCGATCGCCCGTGAAAAATCAGCTATGGCGTCTTCGTCCATCTTTTTCCTGGAATACTCGTAGCCCCTGTGCAGGCAGGCGTCAACGCAGCCCGGGTCAAGATCGATCGCCCTCGTATAATCATCGATGGCATCCTCACTGCGTCCCATGCGGGAATATTCCATGCCCCTGAAGCAATAGGCTGCAGCACAGTCCGGGTCCATCTGTATGACCCGGGAAAGATCATCTATCGCTTCCTGTGAATGACCCTTCTTTGCATATTCCTGCCCCCGCATGTAATAGGCTTCTATCATGGTGTCATTGATCTCGATGACATGTGAATAGTCCCTGATAGCCATATCATAGAGGCCGATGACGGAAAATTCACGGGCGCGGAACATGAGGGCATCGGCATATACGGGGTTGATCTCCAGTGCCTTGGTGTATTCAGAGATCGCCCGCTCGTGGGAACCCGATCTCTGGTATTCCCTGCCCCTGTTGTAGTATGCCTCGGCATATCGCGGATTGATCTTGAGGGCGGTTGTGAAGTCGGCCATCGCCTCCTCAACCATGCCAACACGTTCGTACTCGTTTCCCCGGTTGTAGTATGCCTCCAAAAACCCGGGATCAAGCTTGATTGCGCGGGAAAAATCCTCGATTGCCTTTTCAGAGAATCCTTTTCCTGAATATTCAAGGCCTCTCTGGTTGTAGAGCTCGGGATCACCGGGATTTTCCTCGATCTCGTGAGAGAGCGCATCAATACTCTCCTGGACACGGGATCCAAAATCTCCGGTTTCAGGGTGTGCTGACTCAGCAACCGGGGCGAAAACGTCTTCTCTTTCCTGTTCAACAGGGCCGACAGGAGTATTTTGTGAGGTAACCGAATCGGTTTTCGGAACCGGTTTTATCTCTCCGCTACCAGAGGATTCGAAGATCTCGAGTGCCCGGGTAAAATCCTCGATCGCTTCGTCGTACCTGCCAAGCCGGTTATGCAGGACTCCCCTGTTGTTGTATGCCTCGATGAAACCAGGGTTTGATTCGATTGCCTTTCCATAAGCCTCAATGGCCATGTCCAGGAGGCCGGCCTTTGCATACTCAACACCCAGGTTGTTATGGGCCTGTGCATAGCCGGGGCGAATCTCCAGGCATTTCCGGTAATCAGCGATCGCCTCCTCGGTCTTTTTGCTTCTGCCATACACAAGCCCGCGGTTGTAATACAGGTCGGGGTTTTCGGGCGAAAGTTCGAGAGCGTGGGAATAATCGGCAATCGAATCGTCAAAGAGATCGAGTCTCGAGAACTCAACTCCCCTGTTGTACAGGGCCTCGACGAAATCCGGATCTATCTCTAATGCCCGCGTGTAATCGGAGATTGCTGCTTCATGCATCTGTTTTCTGGCATAGATTGCACCCCGGTTGTTGTATGCGGCCGAATAGTCGGGTTTGATCTCGATGGCTCTCGTAAAATCTGCAAGTGCCCTGTCGTCATCTCCGGTTACGGCATATTCAACGCCCCGGTTGTAGTATGCCTCCTCAAATTCCGGGTCCGCTTCAATCGTTTTCGAAAAATCCTGTATCGCCTCGTCGTTCTGTTCGGCAAGGGAATAGGCAACGCCCCGGTTGTAGTATGCTTCTGCGAAATCGGGGTCTGTCTGAATTGCAGCAGAGTAGTCCTCTATTGCCTTATCATATGCCTGAATTGCGGAATACGCAACACCGCGGTTGTTGTAGGCCTCGCAATCACCGGGATTGAGTTCGATTGCCCTGGTATAATCTGCAATTGCCTCATTGTACTGCCCCATCTTGTGATACGCGACCCCACGGTTATAGTAAATCTGGCCGTCCACCTTCGAACCCCCCAAAGTCCCATCTTTTTTTTTAAAAAAGGGAACAAATTCCGATACTTCTTGATGATACAATAAGAGCGATATACCTTTCTATACGATGAAATAACCGGGTAGCCTGCGAGAAGGAGAGACGGAAATGCCCTTCGATCCTCTTCATGAGAAACGGTTATACGTATCTGGCGGCTATTATACAGTAAGCAGTCCTGTATTCTGCCCGGAAATCTTTCGTTCGTCCGAAAGGTGACCTGGCCAGATAGAAAAAATAAAAAAAGAGCCGCATCCATTTCGATCGCGTGCATCCTTCCTGCAGATTCGTGAGGTTGAAAAAGAATATGAAAAAAGGCAGATATCTCCCGGTATTACTGTGCATCTTCACTCTTGTACTATTGGTTCAGGCGGTGCATGCCGAGCTTATCATGGAAAAAAAGGTGATATATGAGACTGATTTTTCCACCAACCCCGGTTGGATCACCAACAGTCCGTCCAATTATTACTGGGACGGTGACATGCAGATGTATTCCTTCAATACCGAGGGCGGAACAAACGGGAACAGTTATATCCCGATCCAGTATGGCGGGGAATCCTTCATCCTCGAGTTTGATGTTGTGATAAAGTCCGCGAAGAAGAACGGTGCGTTCAGGTTCGGCGTGACAAGCTCGGAGATGGATATCACGAGAGGCACCAACGTCCTTTCCGTCTTTGAAAACGGAAAATACGGGAAATTGATGTCATTGCGGGTGATCGACCAGAACAACCACATGCACGAGGTCAGCAGTCTGTACAGCTCCTATTGCGGGTCACAGACTGACTGCACGACCAAGGAGTTCGAAGAACAGAGGGCCTATCATGTCATCCTGAAATATAACAAGGAACTCCAGAATGCCGATGTCAAGGTCAGCGACAAAGAGACAGGAGAGGTTATCTGGGGCTATTATGTCTCAATAGGCAAGGATCTCCACTTCCTCACGCAGCTTGCATTAACCACGAAGGGAGACTACACGATGAATAACAATGTCGAGGGCTACCTGGATAACGTGGAGCTCTCCGTGTACAGGCAGGTGGAAGTGACCCCGACAGAGACCACGTCTCAGACGACTCTTCCCACTGCTACAGCGGTTACCACGGCAACGACTCCCGAAACGACAGGTCCCCCTCCTACCGAAACACCACTGGCTCCCGTTGTAGCGATCGGATCCGTGCTCGTCGCGATGGTCGCATTCCCTGCATGGAGAAGAAGGTAAAGAGGGCCCACGCTCTTTTTTCCCTGCACGGAGCAGATACCATGCAAAACGGGATGCCAAACAAAGATGAACATGTCATCGAAGCCATTGGCAGGTGCCGGGTCGTGATAAGGGACGGAGAGGTCGTCGAGGTGGGCCCGCCCCGGATCAGCCGCTGTCCGCTTGCCCGGCGGTTTGCACACCCTGTTGATCCCATCACACAAGCGGCAGTGAAGGAGAATATCGAGCACCGTATCCGCTCGTTCGGCATGTGTACAGACCGGCGCAAGGTCCTGATGGACACGGAGTTCGTGGGGTTCGGGGCCTCCGAGTTGCTGAGGTTTGCGCTTCTTTCCCATACCATCGATTGTGCCGTGATCGTGTGTGACGGTGCGGGAACCATCATCACCACGAATCCCGACCTTGTCCAGGGTGTCGGAGGGCGGATGTCAGGCCTTGTATCCACGTGTCCCATCCCCGATGTGATATCCCGTATCGAGGAGAACGGGGGCCATGTGATCGATCACTCCGACGCGTCGATCGACCAGCCCGGAGGCGTCAGAAGGGCACGTGCACTCGGGTTTTTCCGGATTGGGGTCACCGTCACCACCGCGGACGAAGCCCTGGCCATCCGGGAGCTTGAGAGTGACGCCCTCATAATCGCCGTCCATACCACGGGAGTCTCGCGAGGGGAGGCAGAGGCGCTCGCCCGATCAGCCGACATCCTCACTGCCTGCGCATCCTCGGCGATCAGGGACGTCGCAGGCAGGAAAGCACTCCTCCAGGCCGGATCATCGATCCCTGTCTTTGCCATGACGGAGAGGGCAAGGGACCTCGTCCTCGAAAAGATCCGGAGAGATCCGGGACAGGTGGTCGTCATGGGCGCGAAACTCCCCTATTCGGGAGACAACTGCCCCGGACCGCTTGTATGAACAGTATCAGGCGGAATCCCGGGCAGGGATATCCAGGCCTTTCCATGTTTCAGTGTTCTGAAAGTGACACCATGGTCGGATCCGGCTATTCACCAGGTTTCATAAAATCATGGTTACTGGTCAATGTGCAGAATGCCCGCCTGTACTGATCCGTTTCTGTGAGAGGTTCGGAATTCGTGGCGGAACCCTGCTTTATCCTGTGTCATCCTGTTCATACACCTGCAGGTACCGGCATGCCCCCGTCATGTTGCTAAGATTCTTCCCATCTCTTGACATGCTTTCCTGATTTTTCAGCGGGAAGGCGTGAAAATGGATCTCCTGTCGAATGATCTATCTATCCGGGTGAAAAAAAATCTCTCGATATAGTGAAAAATCATGAGGGAGTTCTTTACAACCCGCAATTTCTAAAAATGCCGGGTATCCTGCTTTTAATTTTGATCAGGAGGATACTATTATATAATCTGCTCTCACATTTCGGCATGTGTTATAAATGGCAACAGATGTAGCTACTCAGGTTGTCGGATCGGTTGGGGAAGCCGTGATGCAGACAACGTACTCGGTTATTTCATTTCTTCCCACGCTTGTTGCAGCGATAATCATACTGGTTATCGGCTGGATTATCGGAAGGCTCCTTGGAAAAGTCGTATCAAGGATCCTCGACAAGATCGGTGTCGACGACGCCCTTCGAAAGACTTCCGTTGGAAAAGCGATCGAACAATCAGGAACGAATATCGTGCATCTCTTCGATCTCATCGTCAGGTGGTTTGTCTACCTCATCGCAATCGTCGCAGCATCCAATGTCCTGAAGCTGGATTTCCTCAGCAATCTCTTCCAGACTATCGTCTTCTACCTGCCACACGTCCTGATGTTCCTGATCATCCTGATCGTGGGGTTCATCGTGGTCGATTATTTCGCCGATATTCTCCAGGGATGGGGAAAGACCCAGAATATCGAGTTTCTCGGGGTGATTATCCTCCTGCTTCGGATCTTCTTCTATTTCATCATACTCATCCTTGCACTCTCGCAGCTGCTTATCGACCTGACCATCATCTATACCTTCGTCACGCCGCTTGCGTGGGGAGTGGGACTCGGTGTCGGGGCAGGAATCGCGATATTCCTTGCATACGGCTTACGGGACAGGGCTCCTGGTATGGTTGATGACATGATGAAGAGGTTCTCAAAATAAACCCTTTTCCAACCTATTTTCTTAATTTATCGTCCCGGCAGAGAAACCTCATCGACATCGAACTAAAAGATCCGTTCACTGTGTGAAAGATGGTGGAATAATCCGAAAAAGGGGGAGCTTTTCTCACAGGAACCAATAAAAAGCAGTATTTTTCATTTGCCCGGAAAATAAAAAAATCGCGGATGCGATTTTTTAAAAAAGATTACTCTTCACTCACTTCTTCAACAGGAGCGTCTGGAGCATTCTTCTTTACACTTTCAATCCCGTTCATGCAGGCCGACTTCGAGTTGTATGCTTCGCCAACTGCAATGACCTGGCCGTTCGATGCCTTCAATCTGAAGCGGTACTTGCCTGCTTTGTCGGTATAAACCTCGAATTTTCCTGATGCCATAATATGACCACCGTTATGTTATTTTACACATTATTAAAAGTATTGCCCGCGGAAAGGGTGATTACGGCACGTGGTCGTCATACGGCTAAATCCGGCATAAATACGCAAAAAAGAGCCGATTAACCAAAAACGTCCTCCCGATCCGGACAACATGCCCATGATGCCCGCCCTGTATGCGAAATCATGGTGCTTGCGGCCCGGGCCTGAAAGAAGTACCGAAAAAGGATCGTTCTCCCGTCTCTTTTGGATGATACAATCCCTTCACTCTTGCAAGGAATTAGCAGTAAAAAGTGAAGCAAACCAAATTTTTCGAAAAGATGCGAGGGGAGGGATTTGAACCCACGAACACCTGCATGACAGGCCCCTCAAGCCTGCGCCTTTGACCTGTCTCGGCAACCCTCGCACGTACCATATTACAGACGTTGTTCAGATAAAATAATGTATCCATCTGAATTCGGATCGGAGTCGCTGTATCCGCCTGTGTCATCATGGGCGGACAGCAAGATGTATATTATATCTGCTGTCCTGACAAATACCATCACATGTGGTCTGATATCATCCGCGAGTTCGCAGATTCCCCTTCGCAGAGCCGCGTGGTGAAATTTCTTCTGGAGAACGGGTTTGGGATAAACAGCCAGGGCCGGATCGTATGCAACGACATCGAGATCCCTGCGACGCACATTGCGAACGCAATCGGAACGGACAGGCGGGTTGTTGACGCCACTGCACGGCACATACTGGATCTCCCCATCCACCGGGAGATCTTCATGAACATGCGGGCCACTCCCGACCTGAGCAGGGTTGCCGATCCTCTCGGCCTCTCGGTCATGACCATCATCCCGAGGAACGCCAGGGAGAAGGGGATAGTCGGTGCGGCGGTGAAGGTGATCGTGGAAAACGACATGAATATACGGCAGATATTTGTCACGGATCCACACCTCTCGGCTGAACCGCGGCTCGTCATCATCACCGGCGAGGAGTTCCCGCCGGCGGTCATCGACGGGATACGGAAGATCCCCCAGGTAAAGCAGCTCATCCTGTGACCGTGGCTGTCACGGGTACTGTTCCATCTCGATCCAGAGGCGAAAGATCCGTCTTCGCACCTTCCTGGGTAAGAAATATGAGCGGTTAAGGCGGTTGTAGATCGATACCGGTGTTGTTCCCCGGACAAGGTTGTCTGCATTGGCGACGATCTTCTCCTCGAGGGATTTTGGGACGCAGTCGATCGGCAGGAGGCCGGCGAGACTGCACTCATCGGCAGTCATCCCTGCTCCGATGTGGCGTTCAACAAGGAGGACAATCTCCTCCGGGAGTCCAAGATCCCTGCATATCCGCGCACCTTCCTGTGCATGCCGTATCGAGTGGGTCGCGCCCCTCCCGATGTCATGGAGCATGGCGCCTTCATGCACAAGAGAGAGATCTGCAATACCTGTCCTCTTCGCGTATTCATCTGCCAGACTCGTAACGGCCTTGCAATGCCTGATCACTGCCGGACTGCACCCGGCAAAAGAAAGAAGGGCCTCGTATGAGGGACCAGGGGGATCAGGCATGACCAAGCGTCTCTTTCATCGCCTGGATGCGTTTTTTCAGCGCCCGCAAGAGAATTTCATTGTCAAAGTGTTCCAGCTGCAGTCCACAGGAGGGGCACTCGAAGTTGTCGTCGACGGCCAGGTTGAAGGTTGAGAGTATTCCGCAGGTCTTGCATATGTAGAAGTCGTTCTCCTCCTCGAACCGCTCCCGTGCCTCGAGTTTTTCAAGAATGCCCTCCATCTCCTCCGAGATGATGTTATATATCTCCTCCATGCGCAGGTGCCAGAGGTAGGTGAGCCAGCCCGTCTCGTTATTCTTTATTCTCCGGTATTCGGCCAGCCTCTTCTCGTACAGGGTATAGAGCGTGTGCCTGACCGAGTTGAGGTTTATTCCGGTCTGCGCAGCGAGCTCCTCGTCGCTGTATTCCCCCTCCCGTGGAAATTTTTCGAGAAGGGATATCCCGTCTTCCCCGATAAGCCGGAACAGGTATGCCCGAATTGCCGGATGTGTCAGAACCTCGTCCATTGAATCCTCACCCTATGTATTGTCGGACCAGTCTATTATGCTTATCCAGCATTGAAAGTGCCTCGCTCCTGCTCCTCCCCCACCCGTACACACTGATGATGGCATGGCCTGCCTCGAAGGGGGTCTTCGGCCAGGGGATATCTGCAACCGCAGGGTGGAGGCACCTCAAATCCTTCTCGATCACCATGTCCTTCTCCGCAAACAGGATCGAGCGGACCGCGAACTGTACCGAGGAAGGCCTCGCACCGGGCAGTCTCCCCCTGCAGGCATCAACGTGCCGGGAGAAGAGGTTCCATCCCGTGGACATCTCCACCGTATCGAGCGTGGCCTGGAAACGGGGGTTAATCTCGATTGCCCGGACCTCGTCCCCGGCCATGAAGTCTATACCGACCGTTCCCCTGCATCCGCTCTCTGCTGCAATCTTTTCGGCATACCGGATCATGGTCTCCGTCTGCCCGGTGATATATGGCGTGATCGATCCTGCGAAGCCGAAGGCACATGCCTCCTCTTCCCCCCGGAGGATCTGTTCGTTTACTGCCACCGCCATGGCACGTGTTCCGTCGGCCAGGCAGCAGACCGATGAGGGCACACCTCCGACAAGTTCCTGGATGATACTGGGTGGGTGTTCAAAAGTCTCGTTCCAGAGATCCAGGTCCTCGGTGGAATAGACCACCCGGTTTCGCCATCCGCCTGCCCCGGTTCGTGGCTTCACCATTGCGGGGTAGGTCCCCTCCGGGACGAGACGGGGTGTCGGGACGTCCAGGTTCTCGAAGAAATGCTGGATTTTCAGTTTATCGAGAAATTCCGAGGCCAATTCAGCAGAAGTTCCACAGACCTCCAGATCGGCGCCCAGCGACTCGGCACCCGACGTGACAACAGCGAGATCGATCGCATGGCGGCTGCACATCTCCTCCACCGCGGGTAGGATGTCGGCAAGTTCCTCGAAGCGTATCGCATCCCGGGTATACCAGGAGAGATCCTGGTCACAGAAGTGATCGACGGCATAGACAGCGTGACCGGCATTCGATGCCGACCGTGCGACATGTCGGGTGGAAAACCCTGCAACAAGCACCCGCATTCTCATAGTTCTTCCGTTGTCTTCCTGTTCCTGGATGGAATTATCCTCATGCGGCCTCCCGGAAACTCACGTTTCAGTTCGGATCCCTGGAATAACCGGTCAAGGAAGACCGCGAGACTGGAAATTTCAGAGTGTGGCTGTGACGTGACCGAGATATTGAAGTCGGCGAGGCCGTAGATCTCGCCCGGGACCTTCTCGGCTCCTACAACGACCATGATCCGCTCCATCTCCCGAAGTTCCACCTCATGGTCTGCCACGGACTCCCCGTACATTGTAAGATGGACCACACATCCGCCCGTCTCCTTCCACTCGCGAATGCAATGTCTCCAGCTCACACCGTCCTGAACGAAGAAATCGCCCCCCCATCGTTCGACGACATCCCGGATGCTCCTGACCACCCCGCTGTCGCTGCCTGACAGGAACATGCCGCGGGCACCGAGAGCCCGTGAAGTCAGGCCTACATGTGTTGTCACGCGCTGATCGCGTTCGGGCCTGTGGCCAATCCTGAGTACAACGATCTCATTCATCTCTGGTATCCGGCATCGACTTCATCTTCAGAACGCCATTCTCCAGGAAAAAAGGACAGGACTTGTCATGCTTGGCCTGGCATCGCAACAGCATCTCCTGTATGGAGAGTACCCTGTACCCCGTCTCACCTCTCTCCAGGAGGTATGCCGCAACAAGTCTTTCCAGGGAGGATCTGATAGTATCGGACGATACGCAGGCGATTGCTGCGAGTTCCTCTTCGCCCTTCGATGGATCCGCTGCCAAAATGTGGTACAGCTTCCAGTCCAGATCTTCCGCTCTCACCCGTACACATTCCGCCGCCCCGCGAATAAAAGTTTTTGCCGCGCAATCCCGGCCTACGGTTATATGGATTCTCAAAGACCCAGGTATACACATGGATGAGGGAGAGGGAAAGATTCCCTATTCGGTTCTGACTGAGATCGCCGATGATCTCTTCCTGGAATGCGAGGATGACGCAGCGCTTCTTGCCCGGGCGCTCGATGGCCTGGAGGCAGATATCCGTAACGATCTTCTCATCTCCGACCTCCTGAATGCCTACCAGGTTTTTCACTATTTTTTCCGCGTGGAGCCCGGTGTTCTCGAGATGGAGCGACTCATGCTCCAGCCTGCGTCAGCACTGGTGAAAGGGGTTCTTCTCGACGAGTTTGAAGATATCAGGGTTGTGTTCCGTGTAGAGGATCACGGCTCGCAGATACTGGTCTCCGACGAAGAAGACGTTCTTGTTCGGTACAGCGGGAGAGACGCATACGAAAGAGCGGTCCAATATATCCGCGAAAACCTCTGGAAGAGATGATATCACAGGATTCCGCCGGTGATGAGATCCTCATCCACCTGTGCACGGACCAGTGCGGGGAGGTCCCCAAAGGAGATCGATTTCGCCCCGATTATCACGAAAACACCACTTACTCCAAAAAGATCGAGTCTTTCCAGCAGTCCGGGGTCCTCTTCGATGATCTGGTTGCAGATGGATGTTGCCCAGGCATCGGCGACCGCAGGATTTTTTGAAAAGACGGTAACCGAATCCGCAGTCCCTGACGAAAAAGAGTGTCCGACTGTTGCAGAGGAGGTGCATATGCCGGTAATCCCGCCGGTTGGTGGAACGACGAATGCGAACCGGCCGGAGATCTCCGACTGCCCCGCATAGATGCCGACCCGGATCTCCCTGTCGGTGATGCATGCGATATCTCCTCCGTTGTCGACGAGGCCGAATGTAGCCCCTGACCTTACCATCTCTTCCACGCCCGCCCAGGCGATTGCACCCGCGACAGCGGCCATGGGCCCCACACCCGCAACCGAGGCGGCATCAGCCATCCGCCGGACTGTCAGGTTCGTGGTCACGATATCACAGGGTTCAAGGGTGATTGCAAAGAAGGGGTCCTCTACGATGTATGCTTCGACCTGCCGCCTCGCCTCCATAATCCCCTTTCTGGCAGCCTCGATATGCGTCTCGCTGTCTGCAATTATGGTTGCGATAGTCTCCCTGAGCGTAAACCGTCTTCGTATCACCAGTGTCTCCACCACCCGTGCCAGGCCGGTTTTGTATTCTTGTTTTCCCTGGGGTATTTTTGGGTTTTTTAGGCAATAACCGTTTATATGCATGAAAGATGAGGGGAAGGCGTTCCATCACGTATTTATCTGCTGGCGATGAGCCCTCTGGAGGATGGGAAGATACACGAGAGGTCGGGGACACGGCATGAAAAGAAAGGCAGGCCGCCACCCGGAGGACCGGTTCCTGGTGATGATCATGCTCATGGAAGAAACCTGGTCTCTCTCCCGGGTCATCCCCTCCGAAATGCTTCCTTGCAGGCATGAACAAAGGCCCCCCCATGTCACGCTATCAGGGCCGTTTACCCTGGCCCCGGATTACTGCGTTGAAGACATCGCGGAATGCATCGGGATGCTTGCACAAAATTGCGGAGCTCTCCGCTTCGAAATCCAGGGGCTGATCAGTCTTCGTGGGAGGAAAGGGGATGTCCTGGCCCTCGAAGTCAGCCCCGACCAGGGGATGAAGGAGTTCTACACCCTGCTTTCGGGTTGTATCAAGACACGTGCCCGGCGATCGACCTGGTTAGACAGGGAACCGGAACTCCGCCGCCTGCATATAACCCTCGCCTTCAATATGCGTGCGGGTGAAGCCGAAAGCCTGCTGGAAGAGATACTGGTTCCTCCTTCTGTCAGGGGGATCTGCACGGCTCCAGGGATCGCCATAATCCGGAACGGGTCCATATGGTGCGAGTATGACCTTACACGGCACCAATGGATTGACAGGTCTGCTTTGTTTGCGAAAAAAGGAGTCAGTATTTGAGGCTTTTTTGGGAAAAAACCGGGGAGTTTCGGGACAGGTCGCCACGGTTTTCCCGACCGCGACGATACATCTCCTTTTAACTCTCGCTCGTCTGTGAGAGCGCGCGGTGGGGGCAGATCTCGATGCAGCGTCCGCAGAGGACGCACTTTGACTCGTCCATCTGAAGTTTCCAATCATCGTCGAACCAGAAGACTTCCTGGGGGCAGACCGTGATGCAGGCCCCGCAGTCAACGCATTCGCTCTCGTCCAGGAAGATCCCGGCTTCAAGGACCCTGACAGAGGCCCCGAGATCTGCAAGCCTCTCTTTTACAAGAGTGCAGGACTCATCGGGGATATCGATCAGTGCCTCGCCCTCGGACGAGTCGATCATCGCCCGCTCGACGTTTATCAGGATTCCCGTATCCCGTACCACCTGGGCAATTATCGGCTTTTTTCCCGCTTTTCGGGAGAAGGTGACGACAAGTTTCATTTCAGCCACCTTCCGCCGAAGAGTTTGCCCAGGTTCATGGCAGTCAGCATCCCGATGACCCGTCGTTCCTGGTCCACGACAGGAAGTGCGCTGATGTTGTGCAGCTCAAGTTTCTGGACGGCAATATCCACGGCTTCGTCCGGCACGGTGGTGACGACCTTCCTCTTCATGATGTCCATCACGCGCGATCCCTTTGCCGGGTTCACCACGGCCTTTGAGATATCGTAGGTGGTGACGATGCCGACCAGCCTGCCGCCGTCGTCCAGCACCGGGAGGTGGTTTGTCTCGCCCTTGAGGAGTTTTTTGGCAGCGGTCGCGATCTCCTCGGTCTCCATGATCGATACCACCCTCGTGTCCATGATGTCAAGAACTCTCGGCCCCTGCACGGTCTCACGCATCGGCTGTGCGGCCTTTGCCGGATCTATCGGTCTTGCCGGGAGGAGCATCTCCATCTTTCCCGTCTCGATCCAGAGTTTTAATTCCTGTGCCACCTGGCGGGCCCTCCTGAAGCTGGACAGCGAAGAGGTCCGGATCTCCTCCCCGCCGATCTCTATGGAGCCGCTCTTGAGCTCGGCATAGTTCACTCTCCCGAGGGTTGGCCGGGAACGCTGCGGTACACCGTAATCGATGATGTCAACCTCGATATCCTCGTCTCTCACCGCCGTCCTCCTGACCATGTCAAGATCGGTGATCGGGATCGGAACACCGAGCCCGACGTAGAGCGTCACTCCGTACCCCTTCATTGTGGCAGCCCTGATGTACTCCCCGGACATCGCTTTCATGTCCCCTGTAACCATCAGGGTACCGAATCCCGATGCAGGCGAGTGCTGCGTACCCTGCCCGACTATCATCCCAGTCGCCCCCCCGAGAAAGATGGGGACCCCGCTTCCAATCATGCGGAACTGGGGGTCGTTGCTGATCGGGTTTAAGAGCCCTGACCCTGAGTAGGTGATATTGCCGCAGTTTGGCAGGAGCATTCCCATGTAGGTATGAAGCGTGCGGTCGGTACTGTTGGAGGCCGCGTTATACCGCTGGTACCCGTTCCTGGGATTGCACATGATGGCTTCGTTGAGGTTTTCAAGCAGCAGTTCGGTGGTGATGGTCCTCCGTGGGTAACAGTCCGTTCCCCGTGATATGGCTCGCATCTCAACGGATTTTCCTGAGATGAAATCCTCGATGACGTGGGCTCCGCCATATTCGTCCTCCAGGGTTGTGGACTGCTGGGTCGCGCCAATATATGCGTCGACTGCCGCAATTCCACCATATGCCTCCACGTCATTGAGCCAGACACGTTCCATCCGGATCGGCGGGTCGGCATGCCCGAAGTTTAAGAATGCGCCCGATGAACACATTGCCCCGAAGGTTCCCGTGGTGACGACATCCACCTCTTTCAACGCACCTTCCTCGCCAAGTTCCTCGACGATAAAGGGCATCTCCTCTGCGGTTACGACTCTTACGCTTCCATCATGGATCTTCCTGTTGATCTCCCCGATGGATTTGTGCATACTGATAATATTCTTTTAAGAATATTTATAGGTAATTGATATTACTATCAGTAATAAATGGTTTTAACAGCGGCAGATACCATACGATAAGCATGGAGATAGGGGAATTCATCCGGGAGATGGAACGGCTTGCGCCACCGGAACTGGCCGATGAATTTGACGAAGCACGGATCGGACTGATCGTCGAGGGGAGATCGCGGATCGAGAACGTGTGCTGCGCACTTGATGCGACACCCGCGGTTGTCCGTGAATCGGTCGGGTCCGGTGCCGACATGCTTGTCGTGCATCACACCCCCATCTGGAACCCTCTCACCTCAATACGCGGTCAAACCGCCTCAATTCTTTCAGAGGCACTGGGTTCGGGACTCAATATCTACGTGATGCATACCAACTTCGACAGGGCGCCGGCAGGAGTGAACGACACGATTGCCGACATGATCGGGCTCTCCGGAAGAAAGTCCATGAGTCTCGGGATCGCCGGGGACTGCACCCTCCCGCTCCCGGAGATCTCGCGGAGGCTCTCCTGCCCCCTCCGTGTCTGGGGAGAGATCACTGCGCCGTTTCGCCTTGCAGTCGTCGGCGGAAGCGGGTTCTCCCCTGACCTCATTGAAGAGGCTGCACAGCTCTCCTGCCAGGCATTCCTCTCATCCGAACTGAAGCACTCGGTGATGAGGCAGTCCTCTCTTGTCCTGATCGAGGCGACTCACTATGCGCTGGAGGCCCCTGCCATGAAGGCGCTCGCCGGGAGGAACGGCTGGCGGTACATCGATGATCGACCCCCGTTACAGGTATGGAAATAGAAGTTCTCTTCGCTGAATTGAGACTGGGAGGCCGCCTTACTCCCGGCCTTCGGGATGAAGTGGTCCGGATCTTTGGGGAACGGGGCCGGAAGGCCCTCACAGCGATCGACGAGGGGCGCGTCAAGCGGTACCGTGATTTTTTCGTTGTTGTTGGAAGATCCGACGAATACATCGTGGATGAAGACTTCTGCACCTGCAATGACTTTATATTCCGAGGCGGCAGGTGCTGGCACATCCTTGCAGGACAGATCGCCGCCTTCACAGGCAGATACGAGTCGTACGATCTCTGGTACCAGGATGTATGGGCAGACGAATAAGACCCTGACATACAGTATTTTATCGTGATAACTCCAAAATACATGGTATCACGTGGTTTTCCATGCTCGAAGAAGAATACCAGCTCAAATATTTTACCGACCAGGGGCTCATCCGGAAGATATGCAAAAAGTGCGGGGCCGCATTCTGGACGCGGAACCCGGACCTCGAGGTGTGCGGCGACGCACCGTGTGAAACATACAACTTCATAGGCAATCCGGTCTTTCGCCAGCACTCGGTCGACGAGATGCGGGAGGCGTTCCTCTCCTTTTTCGAGCGCAACGGACATACCAGGCTTGAGAGGTACCCGGTTGCCGCCCGCTGGAGGGATGATATCTATCTCACCATCGCATCGATCGCGGACTTCCAGCCATGGGTGACCGGGGGGATCGTGCCCCCGCCTGCCAACCCGCTCACGATATCGCAGCCCTGCATACGCTTAAACGATCTCGATTCGGTCGGCAGATCAGGCAGGCATCTCACCCTTTTCGAGATGATGGCGCACCATGCCTTCAACTCAGATGTCGAGGAAGTCTACTGGAAGGACAGGACCGTCGAACTCTGCGACCAGTTCATCGCCTCGATCGGGGGTGACATACACGCCGTGACCTACAAGGAGCATCCCTGGATCGGTGGAGGGAATGCGGGACCGAGCCTCGAGGTCCTCATAGGCGGGCTCGAGGTTGCCACGCTCGTGTTCATGAACCTCGGGAAGCGAAAGACCGGCAAACCGGGAATGGATCTCGACGGTGTCACATACTACCCGATGGATAACTGGATCGTCGACACCGGGTATGGCCTGGAGCGGTTCGTGTGGGCATCACGCGGTTCTCCGACCATATACGACGCGGTCTTTCCCGAGATGGTCAGCGGCGTGATGGAGTCGGCCGGCCTCGAACATTTCCTGGATAACCCGGAATATACGAAGATATTATCCCTGAATGCCAGGTTCGCAGGCGTCATGGATATTTCGGGAACGAACCTCTACCAGTTGAGAAAGAAGGTCGCAACGGCGATCGACGTCCCGCTGGAGAAACTCGACAGGATGATCACCCCCATCGAGAAGGTCTATGCAATTGTCGATCACACCCGCTGCCTTGCATACATGCTCGGGGACTGCATCATCCCCTCGAATGTTCGTGAAGGATACCTTGCACGGCTCGTACTGCGGCGCACGCTCCGCATGATGAACGAGCTTGGAATAAAAGAGCCGATCTCCGATCTCATCGAGCAGCAGATGAAGATTGTGGGAACCGGGAACTTCGAACAGGATATCCTGATCGTCCGTGAGATCGTGGAACGTGAAGTGGAGAAGTACAATGCCACGCTTTCCCGGGGAACGAGGATCGTCGAAAAGATCGCCCGCAACTACAAGAAAAAACGTGAGCGGGTCCCACTCAAGGAGATAATAACCCTGTATGATTCCCATGGTATCCCCCCCGAGATTATAAAGGATGTGGCGGGTGCCGAGGGGGCGGTGGTGGAACTGCCCGACAACTTCTACTCGCTCATCGCCGATATGCACTCGGAATCGGGTGGAGAGGAGTCATTCGATCCCTTCGACCGGTACCATGATCGTATCGCCGCACTGCCTGCAACACGGAAACTCTACTACGAACAGCCGTGTGACATGGAGTTCGATGCAATGGTCATCGATTCGTTCGACGACCACGTGGTGATGGACCAGACGCTCTTCTATCCCGAGGGTGGGGGACAGCCGGCAGATATCGGAATGCTGATGGCTCCAGAGAGCATGGTCAGGGTGGACGACGTCAGGAAGATTGGGGACGTCATCCTTCATCACGTCACCGGCGGAGTGCTCCGGCGCGGAGACAGGGTCAAGGGCATGGTCGACGAGGAGCGGCGCTGGTCCCTGATGCGCCACCACACAGCCACGCACCTCCTGCTCCACGCCTCAAAGGAGGTGCTCGGAGCGCATGTGCACCAGGCCGGTGCCCAGAAGGGAGAGGAGTCCTCCAGGCTGGATATCAGGCATTACAAGCATATCACGCCCGACGAGTTGCGGAGGATTGAGATCGCCGCAAACAGGATGGTCATGTCCGACCAGCCGGTCGATATCAGGATCGAAGACCGGACAAAGGCTGAACAGGCACACGGGTTCGTCCTCTACCAGGGAGGAGTCCCCCCGGGACGGGACATCCGCGTTGTGCAGGTTGCAGGGGATGTCGAGGCCTGTGCAGGCACCCATTGCAGGAGTACCGGGGATATCGGGCTCGTCAAGATCATCAGGGTCGAACACATACAGGACGGTATCGAACGCCTGGAGTTTGCCGCCGGTATGGCTGCAATCGAGTACGTGCAAAAACTGGAGAAGCTCGTCGCTGTGTCTGCCGATGTACTCTCAGTCCAGCAGGAGAACCTCCCCTCGAGCGTGGCCAGGTTCTTTTCCGAGTGGAAGGACCAGAAGAAGGAGATCGAACGCCTGAGCAGAAAGATCGTTGAGCTCGAGATCGGGAACATCAGGCCCGAGACGGTCGCAGGGTTCCCCGTCATCGTCAGGCGGATCGATCTCCCCCCGAAAGACCTTGCATCGATTGCAAGCCGGTTCTCGGACGAGGGAGGCGTGGCACTCTTTGCAGGAGTCTCGGACAGGGTGCACGTCGTCCTGATGTCAGGGAACGAGAAGGTGAACGCGGGCGAGATAATCGGCAGGATATGCATTCTCCTTGGAGGGAAAGGCGGGGGTTCCAGAACCATGGCCCAGGGTGGCGGACCCGACAGGGATCAGGTCGATCTCGCGTTGAAGGTAGGCAGGGAGCAGATTTCGGCGGCACTCAATGACTGACGAAGTGATCGTTTTACAGCCGGGTGACGAGAAGGCGCAGAAGATCGGAAAGGCGATCTCCAGCCAGACTGCGAACGATATCCTTCATATACTCCGTGAAGGACCCCGGACCGCAAGCGATCTCTGTGGTGCTATGGATATGCCGATGGGGACCGTGAAATACCATATCGAAAACCTGCTCGACGCCGGCCTTCTTGAAGTGAGAGAGACGCGATACAGCGTAAAAGGGAGGGAGATCAAGGTCTACGCACTCAAGGACCAGCTGCTCATCGTCACCCCCGCAGTGAAGAATATCCGGGATATCCTGCTCCGGTATGCCTCGCTCTTTGCAGTGGTTGTCCTTGCAAGCGTCGGCATATACATCCTCCAGCCACTCCTGGCAGTGACCGGGAACGGCGCCCTTTCGGAACCCCAGGTGTCTGAGGCAACCCGGCTCGAGAAGGATGTCGGCATCATGTCGCAGCCTGCTCCGTCCTTTGACGGATCATCTGTTGCCGGAGGAGCAGGCGGTACGCACGAAGCCGTGCTGGCCTTCTTCCTCGGGGGGTGTCTCGTCATCGCCCTTCTGCTTGTCTACGAGGCCTATCTCTGGCGGAAGAAGTAACGAGCGGCGACTGGTCTCTCCTGCGGGGGAGATTTCGAATCATCGCTTTTCCAGTCTTTCTTTCAGTATTGAAAGTGCCGCTGCTGCAGAGAGCCCGAGGATCGTCCCAGCGAGAGGAAACGGTGCTACCGTTGCCGGAATTGTTCCGGTCGCGTTTTCTGTCGGAGCGACGGTGGTCTCTGTTGCGGCTGGAGGGCGGGAGACGGTGAATTTTATGGTGGCCAAATGCCCCCTGGCATCCGAGAACGTGACGTAATAATTGCCTGGCTCGGTCACTTCCACGGTCCTTGTGAACTGGCCGTCAGTTCGTCCGGGCATGGTGGTGGTCCGTATGTCGAGAGCGGGTGCGGTAAACCCGCTGGGGCCGGTAATCTTTATGTTGATGGTTGCAACGCCGATCTCCTGTATGTAGCCCCTGATCACGAGTGCCTCGCCGACGGGCTGCTCGGTCGGCACGGTGAGCACGATCTCGTCGGCCCGATCCACGATATTGAATATCTTCAGGGTCGTGGACCCTGATCCAAGGCTCGTGCTCCTGTCGCTCGGAAACGCGACCTCGACTTTGTACTGGTCAGGAACGAGCCCGAACGTACTGAACGACTCAGAGAACGTCTTTGTCTCGTCGACAATGACTATTCTTTGCTCTATCGTCTCCGGGACAGGCTGGATGAGCCGGTACAGGACAAGATCGAATTCTGTTCCTGCCGGAAATGTCGTGCTGCCCGTGACGAGGAGAGGAACGCCTGCCTGGACCTTCTCCGGCGCATCGATGGTGAGGATATATCCACATGCCGTCGCCACCAGCAACGAGGAGATGACGAGGAAAAAAACCGGGTATCGCATATGGATCTATTCGGCCATCCCGCGATAATATTCTTCTGTTGCCGTACAGCCCTGACGACCGTTATGATTCCTGCAGAAGCAAAGAGAAAATGTGAGTGTTCAGATGAGTTGAGTTTCTTTCCGTCTCTGCCGATACCACCGAGCGTAGAAGCGAAGAGAAAAAGTGAGTGTTCAGATGAGGCCGATAAAATTTTTCAGAATTCCAAGTCCGACCGCTCCGCTCTTTTCCGGGTGGAACTGCACGCCGTACGCGTTGTCCCTGCATATCGCGGACGAGAACTGCGAGATGTAATCGGTTGTCGTCAGGCTGTATCCCGGTATGGTCTCTGCATAGTACGAATGGACAAAATATACATATTCTCCGCCAGAGAAGCCTTCAAGGAGCGGATTATCGGGCTGGACGAGTTCGAGGGTATTCCATCCCATGTGCGGCACCTTAAAACCCGGCTGTCTCGGGAAACGGCGGACTGTTCCTGGTATCAGGCATAGACCTTTATGCATCCCGTGCTCTTCGCTCCACTCGAGCATCATCTGCATGCCGAGGCATATGCCAAGCACGGGAACGGAGCGTGCGGCATCCAGGAGTGCATCCTTCATCTCCCCGAGCTGTTCCATGCCGTCGCGAAATGCCCCGACACCAGGGAGGATGACCGCTTCTGCCGATCGCAATACTTCAATATCAGAGCTGATAACCGGGACTCCACCGCACCTCTCGATCCCCCGAAAGACGCTCCTCAAATTTCCAAGGCCGTAGTCAATAATAACTATCGTCTTCATCGACGCACGCCTCCTTCATCCGCCACCTCTCACCATGAAGCCATTCATCCGGGAGATCGTGTCTCTCCTGCCATTCTTTGAGTTGTACTCTCCAGTTCTCCCAGAGATCGGGATACCTGTCCTGGATCAGGCGGAGGACGGCGATATCGCTGGAAGGACACATGAAACACCCGATCCTGTCAAGCCCCCTCTCGTAGAGGGGATTGTAGGGTGCGTTTTCGCGGAAGATATAGAGCCAGACATGGAGGGCGGTCCAGTTCTGGATCGGTGCAGCAGAGAGCTGGTTTGGGATATGGTTGTTTCTCCACACTCTCGGGCTGTTTTTTCGCCTGAGAGATTCGTATTTTCGCTGGCCGATGAATGAGAGGCATTCGCCCCACGTCCCGCCGATGGTCTCGCCGACCGGCCCGAGTTTTGCAACCCTGCAGCACCAGCGAAAATTCACTGCGGGCGGTCCCTGTTTCTCGAACACTTCCCAAAAGTTCTGGTTTCCGTCAGCCCGGACACAGTCGAGCCCGAAGGTTTCGGCAACATCGCAAACATTCTGGTATGTCTCCGGAAGCTCGAACCCGGTATCGGCGAAGAGGAGTGGCACTTTCCCGAGCGATTTTAAGACGACGAGCAGGGTTGCAAGACTGTCTTTTCCCCCCGAGTACGAGACGGTCACCGGGAGGTTGTGCTTGCCGCTGACATTCTTTACGAACCTGACGGATTCTTCTTCAGCCCTGGTTATTACGTGCTCGTTCGCACGAACCGCATCATCCCAGCTGGCCTCCCCCGGTCTGCACTCTGAGCGGACGTTTCTCCGTGTGCGGACGATGGCGCCCCTCTCCATCGACCGTGCAGCCTCTGCATCGACTTTTGCCCTGCCGACACCGATGCATTCACCGTGGGAAGAGAGGATGAATATCTCGTCTCCCTTCCTGACAGAGGGATCGATGAATAAAAGTCCAGGTGCAAGCACACTCGCGCCCTTCTCGCGTATCGACTCTTCCGCGCCCGCCTCAACCATGACATACCTCTTTTTCGGCTTCATGCAGGCCGCGGCCTCTGGTCTTGGGATCGGTTCCCACAATCCGGGTTTTGGAAGGTAGCGTATGGAGCCCACCACCGCACCGCCGATGACAATCTCCTCCATCCGGTCGGTCTCGGGAACTTTGTTGAGGAGGACGAGGTGGCCCGGCGGGACGAGGGGGGATCCGAAATGGTCCTCGAATATCCTGTTTACAAGATCGATATCTGCCTGGAATGCAGGCCTGGCATCACCCGGCGGAGTCACCGGAACGGCGCGTGCCTCCGATCCGCAACTGCAGTGCGGGGACAGGACAGGGGTATGGCAGGAATCGCACCAGTGAAGCAGTATCTTTCCCAGGTAAGACGGGCGCATCCATTATAAATTGGCGACTCCGGAATAAAAGATGGCGGTTCCTGCTGTACAACGCCGCATTTTCGTATTCCGGCGACAGGGAAGATCCGGTGTTGACGCACGGGGCGTCTCCCGGGATCCGGCCGAGATAAAAACGATCCTGAAAGGAAGTACAACACACACTCGATGCCACATTCTATGCAGCGCTGACCTGTATCCTCGATACTGGGTGTGCCGGGCGTCCTGGACGAGACCGGGATTTTCATACCGGTGTCTGCTTTTTTGAGAAATAGCATTGTTTATCAGGTATGGTACAAATACTAACCTGCAAAATCTCCCGGCCCGGGTAATCCAGATGAAGAAGTTGCCCGGTTTCACCGAAAAATCCCAGATTCTTGTGATAATCATGAGGAAACGAAGCAGATCAGAAAAAAAATCCAGGACAGGGGGGATGTGATGCTCCCCTTTCTTCTGACAGCCATTTTTGCTTTCTCGATATGGCTCGTGCTGACCGCCGGAACAGGCGATATCGGCCTCTGGTCGGCCCCGGAGCTTGCTGCAGGAGTGGCCCTGTCCCTGGTGACGGCAGGAATAACACGGACGTTCCTGTGCAGGTCACGAAATTTCCGGATGGCAAACCCCGCCAGGTGGCTGCTCATGTGTCTCTACATCCTCGGTCCGTTCTTCCTCGAGGTGACCAGGGCCAATCTCGATGTCGCATACCGCGTGATCACCGGGAGGATCAGGCCCGGCATTATCAGGGTATCCTCGGATTTGAAGACCGATCTCGGTATATTCATGCTTGCAAACTCCATCACCCTCACGCCGGGAACCATCACTGTCGATATCGACGAAGCCACGCATGACCTGTACGTCCACAAGATCCACCTGCCTCCCGGAGAAGAGAAGAGAGAGACATTCCAGGACTCCGATCTCTTCTCGCTCGCGAACCTGCCTGCCTGGATACGGAGGATTGCCGAATGAACATACTGTGGATGCCTTTCGTTCTCGTTCTTGTAATCCTCGTTCTCCTTGCGCTGGTACGGCTCTTTCTCGGGCCCACCGCAGGAGACAGGGCGGTATCCGTCGACACCGTAAACACCCTCGTCGTGGCCATCCTGATACTGCTCGGTGTCTACTTCAAGGAGGTAATCTACATCGACGTCGCCATCGTCTTTGCACTCCTCTCTTTTGTCGGAACCCTCTTTGTCGCCAAGTACATTGGGGGTGAACTCTGACATGATCGGAGAAGCGCTCACCTACACCTTCCTGGTTATCGGGACCGCATTCAACACCCTTGGAATCATCGGGCTGTTGCGGTTCCCTGATGTCTACACGAGGATGCACGCGACCACAAAGATGACCACGTTCGGAACAACGTTTACCGCACTTTCGGTCGTCGTGTATGCAGCAGTCATGTTTCTGGGGGGTAATTCGGTCATGTTCCCAAGCCTTGCACTCCATACCATCATTGCGGCTCTCGTCCTTGCCTTCACCAATGCCATCGGCTCGCATGCCCTGGCGAGGGGTGTGCATAAGAGCGGATGTTTGCCGGAGCCGTCGGTCGTCGACCGGCTCGAGGGGGTGTTGCCATGATCGAGACGATAGTCCATGTGCTGGTGCTTTTCGGGCTGGTTGGAGCGGCACTGATGGTCTTCTTCTTCCGTGACCTGCTTGCGGCTACACTGGCTGCCGGGTTCTTCAGTTTCCTCGTTGCCCTGGAGTTCTACATACTCCAGGCTCCCGACGTCGCCATCTCCCAGGCGGCAATCGGTGCCGGGCTCACCACGGCCATATTCATCATCGCGATCAGGGCTACAACGAGGTACGAAGGGGAGGAGAGCCGATGAGGCGATACATCGTTGCCGCGATATTTGTCATCCTTGCGGCATCACTGCTGTCCATCCCGATCTCGTTCTCTTTCGGCTCACCGATCGCCACCGACATGGACGACTATTTCATCGAGTACGGCCAGGTCCAGACTGCGGCAAACAATATTGTCACTTCCGTGGTCTTCGATTACCGTGGCTTCGATACGCTCGGAGAGTCGGTGGTCCTGTTCTGCGGGGTCGTCGGAGTGGGACTGCTCTTCCGCAGGCTCATGGAGGGTGAAGAGTATGAAGATGAGTAAGATCGTCCGGACAGGTGCAAACATCCTCTACCCGCTCGTGCTGATCTTCGGCCTCTACATCGTGTTGCACGGCCATCTGACGCCCGGCGGCGGGTTCCAGGGCGGGGCTGTTATTGCCACGGGTGTTGTACTCGTAATCGTTGCCAACTCGTACGAGGCCGTCACCGGCATGCTGCAGAAGGTTGTCTTCAAGGCCCAGGAATCGATCGGGCTTCTTCTCTTCATCGGGGTGGCAGCAATCGCTATTACGCTTGGCCTGCCGTTCTTCTATAATTTCCTGGCAAACAGCGGCTCGATATTCGGCCTTTCCGTGCCGTTTGGTCCGAATCACGGGGACCTGAACACAGCCGGGCTCATCCCGATCATGAATATCGCAGTGGGAATCGAGGTCTGGGGAGGACTGACCGTGATAATCCTCTCCATGCTATCGGGACTGGACAGGAAGGAGGCCTGAAGATGCTCGTATTTGGAACCATACCCTACCTTGTCATCGTCGCGCTGGCCGTCATTGGGCTTGCGACCGTGGCACTCAAGAGAAACCTCATCAAGATCTTCCTTGGAATCACCATATTCGAGTCTGCAATAAACCTCTTCCTGGTCTCTCTCGGCTACCGGGATGGTGCAGTGGCACCGATCTTTACCGATGCCCCCTCCACCGAGATGGTCATGGCGACCCCCCAGGCGCTGACACTCACGTCAATTGTCATCGGGGTCGCAACGACCGCACTCCTCCTCTCTTTTGCGGTCCTTATCTGGAAGCATTACGGGACAGTCGATACCGATAAGATACGGAGGCTGAAGGAATGATCACCGATGCGATCATCGCCAACTCACCGGCACTCCTCGTCATGATACCGCTTATCGCGGCATTTGCCTGCCCGTTCATCGGGCGGATCTCGCCCGCCGTCAGGAATATCTGGGTGGTGGGGGCGATGGTCCTCACGGCGGCGATGGCGCTCCTCCTGGCAGGAGAGGTCTTCTCATCGGGGACCGTGGTCTACACGTTCGGCGCGTCAGCCCCCGGCATGTCGGTTCCACCCGACTCCGGAGGGATCCCTGTCAGGATCGTCTTTACCGTCGACGCGATGAGTGCCCTGATGCAGATAATCGGTGCGATCACTGGTCTTTCCATTGTGCTCTATTCGATAGCAGGCGACAGGAGGCATACGGGCCTCGAGAGTTATTACACGCTCTATCTCCTGATGATCGCCGGCGTGATGGGCATGGTATCCACCGGGGACCTCTTCAACTTCTTCGTCTTCCTGGAGATACTCTCGATATCTTCCGCAGGGCTCATCGCCTACCGGATCGACCGCGGAGTCGCCGTGGAAGCGGCGGTCAAGTATTTCGTGCTCTCCACCATAGGCGCCATGGTAATCCTTGTCGCGATAGGCATCTTCTACGGTGAATACGATGCCCTCAATATCGCCGTCATCGCGTCCAGGATGCAGTTTACGCTGCTTGACCAGGTGGCGCTCGTGCTGATGATTGCGGCACTCGGGATGAAGTGCGGTGCCGTTCCCATGCATTTCTGGACCCCAGACGCGTACTCGATGGCGCCATCCTCGATCACGGCGATGCTGGTCGTGGCAAGCCAGGCAAGCCTGTACGGCCTCTTCCGGGTTGTCTTTACCCTGTACAACGTGACATTGAACGCCGCCACCGTGGGATGGATAATCATCGTGCTTGGAGTGCTCTCGATGGTGGTCGGCGTCACCATGGCAATTCCGCAGAAGGATGTGAAACGACTGATGGCCTACCATGCCATCTCGCAGACGGGCTACATGCTGCTCGGTGTCGGGGTGGGACTCGCGGTGCTTGGCAACCAGTCGCTCCTCGACGCATTCGGATATGTTGCCATGGAGGGCGGGATATTCCATATCATCAACCACGCGATGTACAAGGGGCTCCTCTTCCTTACCGCGGGAGCCATATTCTACCGTATCGGGACGAGGAACCTGAACAGGATGGGAGGACTCGGGCACAACATGAAATACACGATGGTCTTCTTTGTGATCGGTGCCCTCGCCATCGCCGGGATACCGCCGTTTAACGGCTTCGCCTCGAAACTGATGATATACGAGTCGGTATTCATGTTCAACCCCATCCTGTCCATCATCGCCATGGTGGTGAGTATCCTGACGCTCGCATCCTTTGTCAAGGTCTTCCACTCGATATTCATGGGGCCGAGGCTTCCCGAGTATGCCGATGTCAAAGAAGCTCCTGCACCTATGCTGATCGGGATGGGAATACTTGCCGCAGTTGTTGTGCTCTTCGGGCTGTTCCCGGGAGTGGTCGTGGATCACCTGATTGAGCCTGCTGCGCAGGCACTTGTCAACCAGGGGGCATATATTTCGGCAGTCATGGGGGGTGCGTGAGATGGACCTGATTGCCAGCCTGTATACGGGCAGCGGCTACTGGAACCCGCTGGTCTGGCTCATCGCGATCGTCGTGGTTTTCGTCATCGTATACCTGATCTGGAGCAGGGGCGAGAGCGGGTACAAGAAGGGAACTCTCCAGACAACCCCGTTCATATCAGGAAACCCCGAGCCAGAGAAGTCAGGGGTCCATGTTCCGGGAGGAAACCTGTATTGGGGATACACCGAGGCGCTGAAGGGCTATTACAGCCGCCTTGTTCCCCTGCATACCGGGAGGCTGAACGACTATCTGCTCTGGTACCTGGGCGTGACCGCAATAATCATGGTCGTGGTGGTGGTGACAGCATGAAACTGACAAGATCCTTCAACCGCTCGTTGTGGGCGTTTCATTTCAATTCCGGATCATGCAACGGGTGCGAGATCGAGATAGTTGCCGCTATCACGCCCCGCTACGACCCGGAACGGTTCGGCATCAAGCTTGTCGGGACACCGCGGCACGCAGACGTGCTCGTTATCACCGGGCCGGTCGTAAAAAAGATGAAAGACAGGCTCCTTCGGGTCTATGCCCAGATGCCTGAACCAAAAGTCGTGATGTGCGTGGGAACGTGCGGCATCTCGGGCGGAGTCTTCTATGACTCATATAACCTGGAGGGGCCGGTTGACGAAGTGATACCGGTCGACGTGTACGTTCCCGGATGTCCGCCACGCCCCGAGGCTATAATTCACGGGGTAGTCAAAGCGCTTGAGAAACTGGAGAGAATACAAGGAGGTGGAAGATGAGGAACGGACGACTCACGCCCGAAGAGGTTGTCGAACGGTTCACTGAGCGGCTGGGGGCGGATATCCTCGAGACGCGGGTCCAGGAGAGGCGTGAGGGGATCAAAAAGAATCCCAATTACAACATATGGATCGATCTGAACAGGGACGCGCTCAAGCCGGCTATAGAGGCCCTGATTGAGATACATTATCCTCATCTCTCGGTCATCGCAGGAAGCGATCTTGGGGAGACGATACGGCTCTTATACCATTTCACGATCTATTACGGGACGCCGGCCGGGGAATATACCGTCACCCTCGCGGTGGATCTCCCGAAAGGCGACCTGACCATCCCGACCATCTCGGATCTCATACCAGGCGCGGTATTCACCGAACGCGAGAAACAGGAATTTTTCGGGATTACGGTCCTTGACATCCCCGACGGCCGGAGGCTGTTCCTCCCCGAAGACTTCCCGCAGGGCGTCTATCCCTGGCGGAAGGACGAGACCGGCGTGCCCGATTCCATGGTCAACAAGCTCTGGGCGTCGAAGCGGCCAACCGACAGGCCGGCTCCGCCTGCCGAGGAGAAGGAGGCCTGCGAACTGGAGACCGGAGAAGAGGTGGAAAAACCCGGAAGCACCGGTGTTGAGGAGGAACCAAAATGAGCGAAGGAACGGGCAGGAAAGCCCCGTACATCATCCCCATCGGCCCCACGCACCCGGCACTCAAGGAACCCGTCATGTTCACCTTCGAGATGGAAGGCGAGATGATCCGGGATGTGGACTTTGCTCCCGGACAGACTCACCGGGGGATCGAGTGGATGGGGATGAGGCGAAACCCCGTGCAGATCGTCCACCTGACCGACAGGATATGCGGGATTTGCGGTGTGAGCCACACGTTTGCATTCGCACGTGCGGTCGAGCAGATCGCGGAGATCGAGGTCCCCGAGAGGGCGGACTATGTCAGGACGATCATCGCGGAGTTCGAGCGCATCCAGTCCCACCTCCTGTGGGCAGGCGTGGCCGCCCACGAGCTCGGCTTCGATTCGCTGCTCCACCTCACCTGGCGGGTCAGGGAGCAGTCTATGGACGTCATCGAGAACCTGACAGGAAACCGTGTCAATTACGGGATCGTCCAGGTCGGCGGAGTCAGGAGAGACATTGTCCCCGAACAGCACCAGATCATAGAGGACTGCCTGGCTACCTACGAGGGTCTTTTATCCAAACTGCTCTCGCTCTTCCTGGACGACAGGTCGATTGCGCTGCGTTGCCGGGACGTAGGTGTCCTGTCACAGAAAGACGCACTGGAATTGTGCACTGTCGGGCCGACTGCACGGGCGTCGGGCGTGAACGTGGATCTCCGCCAGGACTACCCCTACTCGGCTTACGGCGATCTCGATGTGCGGACTATTCTCCCGGACCAGTATGCCGGTGAGACCCGGGGAGATGTGTATGACCGAATCGTGGTCAGGCTCCTCGAGGTGGGACAGTCCTGCGGCATCATCCGGCAGTGCCTTGACGAGATGCCTGCCGGAGAGGTTACGGCCGAGCCAAAGATTGCAAAACTGCTTGCCATCTGCAAGAAGGCAAGCGGTGAGGCCATCGGCCGGGTGGAGGCGCCACGTGGGGAATGTTTCCATTATGTCCGGATGGAGGCACAGGAGGCCCCGCACAGCTGGAAGGTCAAGGCGTCGTCGTACAGCAACCTGATGTCGTGGATACCAATGCTTCGGGGAGAACAGATCGCCGATATCCCGATAATCGTGGCGTCCATCGATCCGTGCCTGTCCTGCACCGACAGGGTTGCAGTGATCCGGGGCGAAAGAAGAGATATCCTGTCCAAGGAAGATCTGCATCGCCTGTCTGTCGAAGCGACAAGGAGGCTGCAGGCATGATCGCCTCATGGGAGCTGGCAATGATCGTATTCTCGGCGGTCATTGTCACGATCTATGGGATCGTGGTCGGTCTCTTTCTCCTCGGGGTCGACCGGAAACTGGCAGCGCACATGCAGGCCAGGGTCGGCCCACCGATCAGGCAGCCCTTCATCGATCTCCGGAAGCTGCTCATCAAGGAGAATGTCGTTCCCGACAACGCCATCGCGTGGATATTCAACCTGGCGCCTGTTGTCGCGCTGGCATCGAGCATCGTCATCCTCCTCTACCTTCCGATAGGGAGCATTTATCCCCCACTCGGAGCATACGGCGACCTGATACTGGTGATGTACCTCCTCACCATCCCTGCGCTCTGCATGGTGGCCGGGGGTTTTGCCTCCGGGTCGCCTTATGCCTCGGTCGGTGCACAGAGAGAGATGGTGACCATGATCGCCTACGAGTTTCCGCTGGCAATCGTCGTGGTTGCGGTGGCCTGGAGGCTTGCTGCGGCAGGCATACAGGACCCCTTCACTCTTGGCAGCATTGCCGCACATCCCATCTGGTCGGTGGCCGGACCCCTCGGCATTGTCGGGGGACTCCTGCTCCTGCTGGTCATGGCCGTGGTCACTCCTGCCGAACTCTCGAGGATTCCGTTCGATACGCAGGAGGCCGAGACGGAACTTGCAGGAGGGCTGCTCGTAGAGTATTCAGGGAAAAACCTCGCGATGTTTTACCTCTCGCAGGGGGTAAAGACGCTCGTCATGGCAGCCATCGCGGTCGCCGTCTTCATCCCCTGGAACCTCTCGTCGATCGTTACACTTCCGGAGGGAGTTGCGCTCGTTGCCGACCTCCTCTTCTTCCTTGGGAAGGTGATCCTTGTCATGTTCTTATCGGTATCGCTCGTACGCGTTGCCATGGCACGGTTCCAGATTAACAGGGTCGTATCGGTCTTCTGGATTTATCTCGGGCTCATCGGTCTTGTCGGCCTTCTGCTCCTGATGGCTGATGCTGCGCTTCCTGCAGCAGGGGTGCTGGCATGAGTTCGCTGCCCATGATCCCTGAACTGCTGCGCCAGCTCATGCGCAAACCGGCTACGAACCTGTTTCCCGCGAAGTACCTCCCACCTTCAGTGACGGAATTCTTACAGTCCGTCGCCTCCGGAAAGGCGCACCTGACACCGCCTGTGGAGACGCCGCCACGGTTCAGGGGCAAGATCGAGTACCAGAAGGACGGATGCATCGGGTGCGGTCTCTGCGTCAAGGTCTGTCCCTCCCACGCGATCGAACTGCTCCCTGAGACGAAGCGGATACGGATATGGGTTGACCAGTGCATCTTCTGTTCGCAGTGCACGGACATGTGCCCGAAAGGCGGTCTTCGCATGACTGACGAGTTCCTCCTGGCAACAGAGGACCGCTACGAGGAGAACCTGATAGTGGAATAATTCTCCCGGTATCTTTTTTGGGAAAAGTCCAGTGCACAACTGTATGTATCAGGAACCAGAATCGAATTTGCTTCGGATTTTTTTTCGCAGCACTGGATGAACTGTTGATTGCCCCAAGAAACGGGCGTGGAACTTAATCGATATTTTTTCCAGTCTCAAGCACACGGATGGAGTCCAGTCTTCTCTCACCGATGATCCTGACGATCTCGTCTGCCGATTTTTCGACATTCTCCGAGAGCGGATCTCCCGTTCCGAGAGAACCAGGCTGGATACCTATGAAGAGTATCTCTCCGGCGACAGGAGCAAGAAAATCGATCAGGTGGCTGAGCGGAAGGGCATGCGTGCCTGTCCCCACCTCCTCGATGAGATCGCCGGGGATGATCCGGTATTCGCCGGTTGGCAGGTGCATGTCTGCGGCATCAACAAAGACAAGGAGGTCGGGCCTTTCGCGCCTCACGATGCCGGTAAAGTTCTCGGGGACAGTCCCGCAGTCCAGGGAGATCCATCCCGGGTGGTGCAGGTGCCGGGCTACGTAACACCCGACCCCGTCATCACCGTTGAGAGCGTTCCCGATTCCAAGCACCATGTCGACCATATCTCTTCTCCCCGGATGCCAAATCCAGTATTTGGCCGGCAACCCTTAAAAAATACGCATGGATAACCCGGGAAAGATGAAGATCCGGATACTGCCCGAAGGATACCCTGAAGGATGCATGTCTTTTGATCCGTAATCCGCCAGCAGGGATCTCCAGTGACGGACCCGGGATAATGTTTAATCCTGTACAGGTGCTTATAAAGAGGTAAGCATGTCTGAAGATACAATAATGGCAGAATCGCCCCTGTTCACCGGTGCCGGGTTTTTCCCCTGGTGGCTGGTCCTGCTCCAGGGCATAGTCGCCCTGGTGCTCGGGATACTGTTCCTTTCGTGGCCATATTATACCCTGATGATCGCTGTCACGTTTCTTGGGGCCTACTGGTTCGTGAGTGGCCTGTTTGCGCTTATCGGCCTTGCAACCGACAGGTCGCATGCGGCTGTCAAGATACTTCTCGGGATTCTCGGGATTATTGCAGGGATTGTCATCCTCGCACACCCATTGTTCTCCACTGTCCTGATACCGTCGCTCCTCGTCATCCTTATCGGTTTGTGGGGTGTGATCATGGGTGTGGTAAGTCTCTTTGCCGCATACAAAGGTGGAGGTGCCGGCGCAGCCGCCCTTGGGATTATCGGCCTCATTTTAGGCCTCATCCTGGTTGCAAACCCCTACATCGCCGCCGCATTGATGCCGTTTATCCTCGGCATTTTCGGGGTGATCGGAGGCCTGGCGGCGATAGTGACCGCTCTTGCTATCCGTGCACAGTCAGAAAAGAGCGGATCCGCCCCCGGAGCCTGATGGAAAAAACCCGAATATTTTTGGCAATTATTCCCATTTCTATAGTGAAGAATCGTGAATAAAAAACATCCATGGGCAGGGTGAGTGGTCTGGGAAGGCGGTTTTTCCGGGTTTTGTGCATCCTTGTGGTGGCGGGTGTACTTGCAACCGGATGCAGTTCTGTCATGAAAGAACCACAGGTCTCTGTTACAGATGTCTCGCTCTCCTCGGTATCGCTTTCCAGAATTGTAATCGAAGTGACATTCTCCATCGACAATCCAAATGCTGTCGGGGTCACACTGGATTCCCTCACATTCGATATCCATACAAAACACCAGGATGACTGGCTCTATCTCGCGCACGGGGAACAGGCCGGGCTGGAGATTGAGCCGGGAAAGAACGTTGTGACGATTCCCGTTGTTGTGGATAATTCCGAGCTGATCGCCTCGGTTGCGAGATCTCTTGTCACCGGGGAGATTACCCTGCAGGTGAAGGGCATCGCATCGGCCGACGTCCTCTCATTCAACTGGGACATCCCGTTTGCCTACACACGGACCATCCCGTTGAACCTCCCGTGGAGATGACGGGGAGTCACACCTCTGGCCGGTATCCCGTTCGTCTTTTATACCAGCGTCTGAATCTCTTACTATGCATGGAAGATGGATCTTCGGACTGGTCCTTGTGATAGTATGTGCAATCGCCGCATGTGGCTGTACAACGACCCCCGCACCCCCGGAAACCCCCCGGGCAGATGAGACATTACCGGTGACGACCGGGCAGGAACCGGATGGCGAATTTCTCGTGATGTATGGAGATTCGGCGTCTGCTATCGAATCCAGGCTCGAATCGGTCAACACGAATTTCTTCCCTGCGACACAGAATGCCGGAATTACGTATTCGCCCTCGAAGTTACGGGTGGCGGCGCTTGAGATGAAGGATACGGCAGACCAGTACCACGAGCTTCTCATAAAGATCGAGAGTTTCGAAGACAAGGAGAACGAATTCCTGCGAAACGAGTATCTTGGCTACCTCTCCTCGATAAAGGCGGCGGGAGGAAATATCGCTGATGCTGCACAGGCAGAGGGTGCACACGATTACGGGCTTGCCATGAACTACGCCGAACGTGCAAAGACATCGCTTGAGAGGATCGAGGGTGTACCCGACGCGGACCACGAGGCTATGATCATGGTCATGAGAGGAAACCTGGAGGACATGGAGACCCGGATGAAGGAGGCGATCTCCTCCTGATTCCTGCCCTTCCGGGTTGATTGTCCCCGGATACCGCTCACCATCCCATACGTGAAAGATCATGTGCACGACCCGCTTCCCGTTTGTCTCTCCATGCCCGGTGTCCCTGGCGGTGAAGGGTAGTTGTTAAATTGGTCTGTGCGCTAATTCCTGTTGTGAGGATGAAGAACGCGGATCGGATGACCTGCCTGAACACCGGTATACCGAAAACAGGGTCGATTGCCGGTGAAGGAGCCGGGCGGAGGCGGTGATCATGCCATGAGGATCGTGGTTGCGCTCGGCGGAAACGCCCTCTTACGAAGGGGAGAGCCCATGACTGCCGAGGTGCAGCGCGAGAACGTGCGTGATGCCTGCCGGGCGATCGCCCCCGTTGCGCTGGATCACCAGCTCGTCCTGTCGCATGGAAACGGGCCCCAGGTGGGGCTGCTGGCACTCCAGGCGGCCTGCTACACGGAGGTCGAGGCATACCCGCTCGATGTGCTGGGAGCCCAGACCGAGGGGATGATCGGCTACCTCATCGAACAGGAACTGGGAAATCTTCTCCCGCCCGATCTCCCCCTCGCGACGATTCTCACGATGGTCGAGGTGGACCCCGACGATCCTGCCTTCCTGGATCCGACCAAGTTTGTCGGCCCGGTGTACACGAAAGAGGAGGCATCCGCTCTTTCCGCGGATAAGGGATGGACATTCAAGATGGACGGTGAAAAATGGAGAAGGGTGGTGCCCTCGCCTGTTCCACGGAGAATATTCGAGATCAATCCAATCCGGTGGCTTATCGGGAAGGGCGTCATCGTGATATGTGCAGGGGGCGGGGGAATCCCCACCGTCTTCTCCGGCAGAGAGAGGCGAATCCTCTCGGGGGTGGAGGCGGTCATCGACAAGGATCTTGCAGGTGCCTTCCTCGCAAGAGAACTCTCGGCAGATCTCTACGTGATGGCGACCGATGTGCAGGGTGTCTACCTCGACTGGGGGACACCCAGCGCGAGGCTCATCTCCCGGGCAACACCCGAGGAGATATCCCGCCACGAGTTTCCTGCGGGTTCGATGGGGCCAAAGGTTGAGGCCGCGTGCAGGTTCGTGAGCGAGACGGGAAATCGCGCTGCGATTGGAGCACTGTCGGAGATTGGGACGATCATCTCCGGGAGCACCGGGACGCACATAGTCCCCGGCCTTCCACCTGGGATTGATGCGTGATGAGCAGGTTTGGCGTATACTCCGAGACGGGACGGCTCCGGAAGGTCATGGTCCACCGCCCTGACCTGAGTCTTCGCCGTCTCACACCAAAAAACCATGAAAAATTGCTCTTTGACGAACTCCTGTGGGTCGACAGGGCAGTCCAGGAACACGATGCCTTCGTGGAGGTTCTAAAAGGGGAGGGAGTGCGGGTCTATTACCTGCAGGAACTCTTAAAAGAAGCCCTGTCATCAGGCAAGGCACGCCGGGTCGTCGTGGAACGGGTGATACATGCGATGACTGTCGGCCTGTCTGCAGTTCCCCAGTTGCAGGAGTGCCTGCTGGACATGGATCCTGCAACGCTTGCGCGTCATCTGATTGGCGGCCTGACAAAGAGAGAGAGCGGGTGCCTTGAGAGTGACTGGCTCTCGAAGCACTCCCTGACGCTTGCGGCGTCCGGTCCTGACAGTTTCATACTGCCGCCCCTTCCAAATACCCTCTATACCCGCGACTCGTCGTCCTGGATATTCGGGGGGTTCACCATCAACCCGATGTTCTGGCCTCCCCGGCGCCTGGAGGCGATCAACCTCGCAGCGGTGTACCGGTTCTCGCCCCTCTTTTCCGGTGCCGACTTCTCGGTCTGGTACCCGAGGCGGGCGGATGACGGGAGATTTGAACTGGTCGAGTCGGAGCGGGCGTCCATGGAAGGGGGAGATATCATGCCTGTCGGGAACGCGACTGTGATCATGGCGATGAGCGAGCGCACCAGCTCACGGATGATCGAGATTGTCGCAGGTGAACTCTTCTCCCACGGTTCGGCGGAACGGATTATTGTAGCCCGGATGGCACGGAACAGGGCACACATGCATCTCGACACGGTCTTTTCCATGATTGATGTGAATATGGCGACAGTCTATCCGCCTGTTGTTGAAAGCATGGAGACGTACAGCATCGTGCCCGGGGAGGGTGACGCGCTCTTCGAGTTGAGAGGCGAGGAAGATTTCCTCGCAACAGTGGCAGACGCGCTCGGGCTCGACCGTCTCGAAGTGATCCCCACCGGTGGAGACGAGTACGAGGCCGCACGGGAACAGTGGGACGACGGGAACAACCTCCTTGCAGTCAGTCCGGGAAAGGTGGTCGCCTACAACAGGAACACATCGACGAACAGGAACCTGCGGAAGGCGGGGATCGAGGTCCTGGAGATCGAGGGATCCGAGCTCTCCAGGGGACGCGGAGGGAGCCACTGCATGACCTGCCCCCTTTCACGGGATGCCGTCTGAAAGGAGTAGAAGCGGGCCGAAAAATAAATTCCCTGCCTGACTACCGGTGGACCGCTCTCCTGCGTTCTTTTTTCAACACGATATCGATGATGCCGTTTTTCACCTGGTAGAAGCTCTCGAGTATATCGATCCGGCACGGGGGATCGATCTCGGTCCGTCTCTCGGCTGCGATTATCGCAATCTTCTCTGGCTGGATATCGGTGTAGACCGCGGAGGTGATACCCGGGGGAATTGCTGCGGTGATGAATACGCGATCGTCGCTCTCGATCATCTCGTATTCCAGGTCCTGCAGCCGGCTGGTATCGATACGGATGACATGCGGTGTGTCTGACTGGTTCCCTGTGATTATTGTGCAGCCGATGAACCGCGTCTCGTCCTGGCGGGGCATACTCTGTATGATCTCCTCCACCATCCGGGCAAGGTTCTTCAGGAAGTCGTCGTATGGACTATCCGGCATGGGTACCACATAACGTGTACATCTTTCCCTCGTTCTTCACGACCTGCCGCTCTTCCAGTCTTCGGAGACTCTCTGACACCAGTTCCCGGGAAAGACCCGTCAGTTCGTGTATTTCGTCTGCCGAGAGCGGGCAGTGTGCAAGGGCGATCGAGATGTCGATGCTTGCGTCGTCTGCCAGGATCTCTCTCCCCCGGCCTATTATCTCCTTGATCCGGTTCTCGATATCGTTGTCGAGGTTCTTGAGGTTCCTGACCATGTCGTCCCTCGCATCAAGCAGTTTCTGGAGAGTCTGGAGCGAATGCCTGAACCGGATCAGGATGTCGGAACCGTTATCGATCACATCCTCGTTTGCGTGTTTCTCGAGGGTGACCATCACGTTGATGTCATGGGCAAGGAAGTAATACTTCCGCCTCCGCTCGTCGAGCCGGAACGAGAGTATCTCTTCCCGCTCCATCATCTGGAGGTGTTCTATCACCGCTTTCGGGGAGAGCACGAGCCTGTCGGAGATCTCGGTGACAAAACAGGGTTTCTGCCTGAGGAGTTCGATGATTCTCCTCCGGTTACGGTTTCCGAGGATATCCAGGATTCTTGCAACCTCAACCTGATCAAGCATTAGTTACCTAATGTTAGGTTTTTTTATATATATAGGTGTTGAGATCCGGGATCCGGTGCAGATGCGGTTGATTGATACATGAACGAAGATGCGATACATCGCGGTTGATCGTGCATCGGTTTTTGGGATACCAAAAACCCGGGATCAGATCCTGTCCCAGTGGCAGTCACCGCACTTCGGGCACGGAGGCAACTCGTCGGACTCTTCGTCCAGTTCAATGATCGCAAAGCATCTCCGGCACCGGTACCTCCCGACGCCGGGTGTATCACCACAGACACATGTCATGAATGATAGATGCGACAGTACCCAATCTAAATATGTTGCACGCGGAAGATAACATCCCGGTTCATGCCTGGAAATTGAAAAAAAGAGGTTTTCATTATTCGGATAGCCGGTAGTTGGGGGCTTCGTCGGTTATCAGGATGTTGTGCGGGTGGCTCTCTGCGACACCTGCATTCGTGATCCTGATGAACCGGGTCTTCTCGTGCATCTCGCGGATGTTTGCAGACCCCGTGTATCCCATCGAGGACTTGAGCCCGCCGACGAGCTGGTAGATTACATCCGAGACCCTTCCAACATAGGGTGTTACGCCTTCCACGCCCTCGGGCACGAACTTTGTCTTCCCGATCTCCTTCTTCTGGAAGTACCGGTCGCTGGAGACGCCCCCGCTCATCACCCCGAGCGAACCCATCCCCCGGTACTGCTTGTAGCGCCTTCCTTTCATCGTGATGACCCGTCCCGGTGACTCGTCGGTCCCTGCGAAGAGGCTTCCCATCATCACGCAGTCCGCACCGGCGGCGATGGCCTTGGCAACGTCGCCTGAGAACCTGACACCGCCGTCGGCGATCACGGTCACTCCCGTCTCCTTCACGACCTCGGCGACGTTCGCGATGGCCGTGATCTGGGGCACACCGACACCCGCGACGATCCTCGTGGTACAGATGGATCCGGGCCCTATGCCGACCTTCAGGCCGTCGACGGTATCCAGGAGGGCTTCCGCCGCCTGTGCGGTGGCGATGTTTCCCGCGATCACCTCGGCCTTCACGCTCCCCCTGATCTCCTGTACCGATTTCACGACATTCATGTTGTGTCCGTGAGCGCAGTCGACGACCAGCGCGTCTGCCCCGCACTCGTCCAGTTTCATCGCGCGGTCGAAATCAAAGGGCCCGACTGCCGCGGCGACACGGAGCTTGCCTGACCGGTCACGCGTGGCATTGGGATACTGGCGTTTCTCGAGGATGTCCTGCATGGTGATGATCCCGACGAGGTTGCCTGAGCCGTCGGTGACCGGGAGCCGCTCCACCTTGTTGGTGTACATCACCTCGAGCGCCTGCTCCATGGTGATATCCTCTCCGGCGGTGATCGGCTTCTTTGTCATTATCGCCTTGACGCTTTCAGCACCCATGCGTGATGCAATCCCCCTTACATCACGACGACTCACTATCCCGATGATCTTTTTGCCCTTGATCACCGGCACACCGCCGATCCCGTGCTCGTTCATCAGGCGCTCCACGTCTGACACGCTGGTGTCGGGACCGACAGAGAGGACCTTCCGTTCGATGAGTTCTTCAGCCTGTTTCACGTGCCGGATCTCGATCATCTCCTCTTCCGGCGACATGTTCCGATGAATGACGCCGATGCCGCCCTCGCGGGCAAGCGCGACAGCCATCTCGGACTCGGTCACGGTGTCCATTGCAGAACTGACCAGGGGTATCTCCAGTGGAATCTTCCGCGTAAAACGGCTGGAGACCACGGCCTGGTTCGGTTCAACACGTGATTCCGCAGGCTCGAGCAGGACATCGTCAAACGTGAGTGCCAGCGGGGCCTGCAGCTTTTCGATGAACATATGCCTTAACGCACCATCCCTGCCAGTTTTGCAACGAGATCTTCCCTGATCGACGATGCCCGATCACCGCCGCACACCATTCCCCGGACCCCGATGATATCGGGATCGATACGCTTCAGGGTCCCGATATCCTCGAACTTCAGGGAACCGGCGAGGGCGGTCTTCAGACCCGCTTCCCTGTTCAGCCGTGTAAATTCGACGAGATCCGCTTCGGTCATGAATTCAAACGTGCTCTTGCCATCTTTCATCCCCGTATCCATCATCGCCACGTCAGCACCGGCAGCCGCAGCAAGCGGAGTAATCTCGAACGGCGATATGGTGCCCAGACGGTCATGATCAGAATATCCCGCAATAACCACGTATTTCTCGGGAAAATCCATCTTGACAGCCTTCACGACGTTTCGAATGACTTCCGCGGCACGATCGGCCCCATCAAACATCAGCCCTATCTTTATGTAATCAGCCCCGGCATGCGCAGCTCCGTGTGCCGCAAGCGACGCACCGCCTGGTTTAAAATCATAATCTCCAATGGCAGCACTGACCGGTTTGGTGGAGAGCTCCTTGATCGCCCTGATGACCCAGGGGAAGTTTGCACCAAGCGATCCCTCGTCCGGTTTTTTCACATCAACAATATCAGCGGCAAGAGATCGCTTTGCTTCCTCAATGTCCCTCGGGCTGACCAATAATTGCATAGAATTTAATGATCCTGATGGTAAATAGTGATTACTATACGTATGGATTTGATTCTCGCCATGGATTTAAAGTCCGGTCTCGTCGTCCACGGGATGAAGGGTGACCGTGCGTCCTACCGGCCGCTTGACTGGGGACTTTCGCCGACGGCCGACCCGGCCGGATACGTGGAGGCGATCGCCCCGCGGTTCCTCTACATCGCGGATCTCGACAGGATAGCAAGGACCGGAGATCATGACCGGGAGGTCATCCGGTGCGCATCTATGGTTGATACCTGCTACGTCGATCGCGGGGTGTCCTGCCCCGGGGAGTTCATCGAGGGCGACACCATCATAAATGTCGTCGGGACCGAGACTGCAGGGGATGACCTGTCGGTATACGGTTCCGGGTTCCTGAGCATAGATGTAAAGGACGGGAGAGTGATTCCGGGAGGGCTTGATCCGACCGTTCTCCTTGAACGGGCAGAAGACTGGGCTTTCGACGGCTGTATCATCCTTGACATCAGCGCTGTCGGAACCGGGTCCGGGATAGATGCAGGCAAGTTTGAGCGACTGCGGTCTGCATACGGGCGATCGCTCTACTATGGCGGAGGGGTCTCTGGTACCCGTGATCTTTCAGTGCTCGAGGAGTCAGGATTCGACGGCGCGATAGTGGCCACAGCCCTTCACAGGGGGAGGATCCCGGCAGAGTCCATCCGGAGGGGCGAATGGTCCTGATCACCATAGAGGGAATCGACGGGAGCGGGAAGAGCACCCTTGTTTCGGCCTTGAGGGAACTTCTTTCGGATCTTGACCCCCTCTTCACCAGGGAACCGGGCTCCACCTGGGTGGGCGAGCAGGTGAGACGGGCCATCGCCGAAGAGATCGACCCGATCGCGGAAGCCCTCCTCTTCATTGCCGACCATGCTGTTCATGTATCGGGGGTGATACGTCCTGCGCTGGCTGAAGGGAAGCTGGTCATCTCCGACAGGTACCGGGACAGCAGGTACGCCTACCAGGCAGTGACGCTGCAGGGTGTCCTGCCCGACCCCCTGTCCTGGTTAAAAGATATCCACGCGGGCTGGAGCATCACGCCTGACCTGACGTTCCTGCTGGTCCTGCCGGTCAACGAGGCGTTATCACGGATGGACCGGGGCGGAGCCCTCGAGCATTTCGAGACGGCCGACCTTCTCGAGGACGTCCAGCGGCAGTACCTGGCACTCGCTGAAGAGGAGCCGTCCCGTTTCCTTGTCATCGATGCCGGAAAAGACGAGAGAGAGATTCAGGAATTCGTGGCCGATTCCATCAGGCAGTGTGCTGGATGGTCACGATCACGTCGTCGACATTGAGCACGTCGACCTTTTCTCCTTCCTCCATGTAGGTGTAGGTCAGGGAGAACGCATCCTCCGGGACCGGCATGGCAGTCCCGTCCACCTCTATCGAATCGGGAGGGTTCTCCAGGCTTTCCGGCGGGAGCGCCCGCACGGCGTCCATGAACGCGCGGGCCTGCTTTCTGAAGGCGGGCCCGATGACGGCCATGTTGAACTGCACATCGCCCATCACCTTCTCAAGCCTCGCCGTCTCCCGGCGCCAGACCACTTCGGCATTCAATGCCCGTGCCGCATCACCGGAATCATCCCCGAAAAGGGGGGAGAATATCGTGACCTTCCCAAGCGGCGCATTCAGGGCCAGCCCGCGTTCATGCTTGTAGCGCCGTAACTCTGCTACCACTCTTGTGAGAAGATCGCCGTCCCGTGCGGCACCGGGATCGTCGTATCCGCACGCGGGCCAGCCCGCGGAATGGACGCTCCCCCTGCCAAGGTGCGCATAGCACTCCTCGGCGAAATGGGGGGTGAAGGGGGCCATCAGGCGGCAGAGGGTGTCCAGGGTCGTGGTCAGCGCCCGGCAGGCGCTATCCCTGCCGCTATCGTCGGAGTACAGCCTCCCTTTCGCCAGCTCGATGTAGTTGTCGGCCAGCACGTCCCAGGCGAACTCCCGGATCGCCTTGAGCGCACGATCAAACTGGCAGCTGTCCATGCAGGCCGTCACCTCCAAGACGGTGCCGGAGAGCCGGGTCATCAGCCACCGGTCCGCGACTGCGGTCAGTGGGGCCGAATCGTCGAACTCTCTCCTCTCGAGCTGGATGAGCACGAACCGGGCAATGTTCCACAGCTTGGTCTGGAACCTGGATGCAGCGATCACGTCATTCCAGTTGAACATGATGTCAGAGCCGGTGGCCGCTCCCGCCGCCGCCCATTGCCTGAACGCATCAGCACCGTGTTCCGAGACGATCTCCTCGGGTGAGATGATATTTCCCCTGCTCTTGCTCATCTTGAACCCGTCCTCGCCGAGCACCATGCCGTTTACCAGGATCTCTTCCCAGGGTTTCTGGCCGGTGAGAGCAACCGACCGGAGGATGGTGTAGAAGGCCCATGTCCGTATGATATCATGCCCCTGCGGTCTCAGCTGGGCAGGAAAGATCGCAGGCGTCTCTTCCCCGTTCCACCCGGTGACGTTGAGCACGGAGATGGAAGAGTCCATCCATGTGTCGAGGACGTCCTCTTCACCGGAAATGTCCGTGGATCCGCAGTCAGGACACGGTCCTGGTGGGGGTGTCACGGTCGGATCGAGCGGGAGGATTGATTCGTCCGGGACGATCATCCGGCCACACGCCTGGCAGAACCAGACGGGGATGGGTGTTGCGAAGATTCGCTGCCGCGAGATACACCAGTCCCATTCCATCTGGTCCACCCAGTTCTCCATCCGCAGAAACATGTGTTCCGGGTTCCAGCGGATCTCCCGTGCGGCTTCCATGATCTCTTCGGGCACGATACGGACAAACCACTGCCGCTCGCTCATGATCTCGATAGGAGTGGTGCACCTCCAGCAGGTACCGACCCGCTGTTCGAGCGGTTCGGTCGACCTGAGGATATCCTCGCGTTTCATATCCGCAAGAATCGCTTCCCTGCACTCTCCGCTCTTCATACCGGCATATTTTCCTGCAATAGGGGTCATCCTGCCGTTCCGGTCGATTGCCTTGCGGAGCTCGAGGTCGTGCTGTTTCCACCAGTGGACATCCTGCTTGTCCCCGAACGTGCATATCATCACGGCCCCTGAACCGAACTCCGGGTCCACCGCCTCGTCCAGGATCACGGGAACGGAATGGCCGAATATCGGGACTTTCAGGTGCCTGCCCACGAGAGAACGGTACCTCTCGTCGTCGGGATGTGCTGCGACCGCAACACAGGCCGCCAGGAGTTCCGGCCTCGTGGTCGCGATCTCCACCCCGTCGAAGTCGAAGTAGTTGAGCGTGGTGGTCCGTGGTTCATAGGCCACCTCGGCAAACGCGATCGCCGTCTCGCACCGGGTACAGAAATTGACCGGGTGTTCGCTCTGGTAGATATACCCTGACTGAAGCATTTTTACGAAGGATACCTGCGTCTTTCGGAAATATTCGGGGAGCATGGTGATGTATTCGTGGCTCCAGTCGATCGAGAACCCGAGACGGCGGAGGGTGCTTCGCATCTTCTCGATATTTCCCAGTGTCAGCTCCCTGCACATCCTCCGGAACTCTTCTCTTGGCACATCATTCTTTGTTATTCCGTGGATCTCCTCTACCTTCACCTCGGTCGGCAGACCGTGGCAGTCCCACCCCTGGGGAAACATCACATTATAGCCAAGCATTCGTTTATAGCGAGCGATAAAATCGATATAACACCAGTTGAATGCGTTCCCGATATGAAAATTCCCGGTCGGGTATGGCGGAGGGGTATCTATTACAAAACGCGGCTTGTCCGACTCATCCTGGAAATAATTATCCTCTTCCCGCCATGTTTCCTGCCATCTCCTCTCCACCTCGGAGAAGTCGTAGGTCTTGGGGAGATCCTTTGATGGTGCCATTTTCCATTTATTTGTTCTGTCAAGTCATATAGTGATCGAATATTTGCCCGGAATGGTCAACCATCTTGTATATCTCAGCGGAACCGATATTTTTTTGTCGTCTCCATCTTTGGAAAAACTCTTTTTGGAGAGGGAACAACAAGTATCAGAATGACGTCCAGTCTGGGTGACAGGCTCGCAGCAATCCTGACCCTATCTTTCATCCTGATTGCGCCTTTTATCCAGCCGGCCTGGTTTCTCTCGATTATCGTGCTCCTCACGTCGGGCGTTCTCTTCCTGATAAAAAAGACGCGTTACCTGGCGATCGCCATGGTCCCCATCGCCATTCTCTACGGCATCGGTGTTCTCCCGCTGCTGATCTTCTCATGCACGATAGTCATCCTGGTGATGGGCGAGATGGCGTTTCGAGGTACGACGGAGCGCCTCTTCTCCTACATAACCTACATCACTGCCGCTCTCGTCGGGTGCATCCTCGTGATGTTCTATCTCCAGACTTTTGTCCCGCTGGTCATCCTCTTTGGTATCGTCGTGGCCGTGCTCTTAAAGGCAATCCTTCGTGAGCGCGAGGACGCCCTCATGATCGAGGCGCTTGGAATCGCCATGACCATGATCCTCATCAACGAACTCAATTACCAGGCCGATATTACCCTGATCTTTCTGGCTGTCCTCGTCGCCTTCGGTTTTGGGTACTCCTCGTACAGGCTGAAGACGGCCGATGTGAGCGGTCTCTTCTCCGGCGCCCTGATCGGCCTGATACTCATCGTGTTTGCAGATATCCGGTGGTTCCTGGTCATGCTCACGTTCTTCATCCTTGGTTCGATCTGCACGCGGTACAGGTACGAATACAAGCAGAAGATGGGTGTGGAACAGATGCACGGGGGTGCGAGGGGTTACCTGAATGTCTTTGCAAACGGAAGCGTCTCCGCTGCCGCGGCAGTACTCTGGGGTATTTCCGGAGAACCCATGTATCTCGCCCTCTTTGCCGGGAGCGTGGCGACTGCGACGGCCGATACGATGGCAAGCGAGATAGGTGTGACAGGGGGCGATCCGTACCTGATCACGACATTCAAGAAAGTCCCGGCAGGCACGAATGGCGGGATCACCATGATCGGTGAACTGACTGCCCTGGGAGGCGCCGTCATTATCTCGCTCTTCTGCTTCTTACTCGGGATAATCGACATGCCCATGGCGATCGTCGGAATAGCTGCCGGAATGGTAGGGACCAATATCGACAGCCTCGTGGGCGCACTCATCGAAAACAGGGGAATAATCGGGAATGCAGGGACAAATATCCTGGCGACTGCGGGGGGAGGGTTGTTTGCCCTCCTCTTCTACCTGTGAATACACCGGTCAGTACTTGTACCAGCGCCCCTTGGTGTCGTACTCGCCCTGGAGATGTTCCGGCTCAGCCTGTTGTGCATATTTCTGGAAAAAAGCTGATTTGTACGTATATACGAAGGGGAAGGTGATGGCGGCCGCGGCCATATAGAGGACAGCGGTTATGGCAACTCCCCGCGGCCCGATGAGGGCGATCAGATCGTCGGGAGTAAAAGACTCTATCATCGAGGTGTCCATCCCGATCAGGGGTGTCAGGCTATCGTAGAGAATCGCGGTCCAGATGAGCGCGAAGATCAGCAGGATGGCAGCGAAAAAAGCCAGGATCACAATATAAAAGAGTATAACCGCGCCGGGATTTCTCAGCACCACCTCGATGCTCCTCCTGATAGAATCGAAGACTTTCGCATCCTCGAAAACTGCGGCGGCGTCGTAAAAGAAGGTGAAGAAGAATATTCCGACTGCGCTTCCCGCCGCGATAAAGGGGAGCATCTCGAGTGCGATCCCCATGATCGAGAGGGGGACCAGGAGCAGGATGACCGTAAGAATTACTGCAAAAGCGATAAGCACCGTTGGAATCAGGATCCTGAAATAGTACTTCAGACCCCCCTGCAGGAATACCCCCGCCGTTCCCTGCCCCTCCCTGATGACATGCATAAGCGCTCCGACGAAGAAGGGGACGACAACCATCTCTATGATCCACATCCTTCCCGCCACGAATTCCCCGAGGGAATACTGTGCGGCAAGGTCCAGGAGACCGAAGAGGCCCATCACGATTCCCGGCACCCAGAGGACGGGTGTGGAGGCGAGGAGGGATAACGTTTTTTTCAGCGATTCGAGAACCATCCGTCACCTGTTCCTCGGCATGGCGACAATCTCCCTGACCTGCAGGTCGAAGAACGCCGATGTATGCGAAGGCCGGATGACGCAAACCGTGTCAGCCCCCGAAGCGGTCCCGCCCACCGCGACAACCTCTTCATCAACCGGGATTGCGCCCTGGTCCGCAGCGATGAGCGTGCATTCCACCGCGACCTTCAATCCCACCGCCACGACCCGGCGAAGGGCTTCCGCGACAGCCTCGGTACGGGATCCGCCGCCCACCTTGGCCGAGCGCGAGAATGATCTCTCGAGACCGGAGAGGACATGCGTTCCAACCACGATCTTCGCACCGTTCGCCCGGAGCGTGGCGGCATTCTCCTCCGAAAACTGCCAGACTCCCGGTTCCGCAAACCCTACCACGTGGGTGACGACGACGAGCGATAAGCCCGAACCCTTCATCGCCTTTTCAAATTCGAGTGCAGATGCACCGGTTGTGCTGGCAACCACGATTGATCGGACCCCGAGCTCCTTTGCCCGCTCCACCGCAAACCGGGCGGCATCCCCGGTATTGGCAGGTCCGGGGTTGTCAAAATAGTATGTATTTCTGGTTACAAACGACATAATAACATTTTAATAGAGTATTATCACTTAAAGGGAATAGCTATGATAACGCTCGCACTGGCAGGAAAGCCCAACTGTGGCAAGACCACGTTCTTTCGGGCAGCGACGATGGCCCATGCCGAGATAGCAAATTATCCGTTCACCACAATCGATGCCAATTTCGGCGTGGCATATTTCAGGGCGGAATGCCCATGCAGGAATCTCTCCCTTCCCTGCAAAAAATGTGTCGACGGGGCCCGTTTCATCCCCGTGAACATGATCGATGTCGCGGGTCTCGTACCGGATGCACACAAGGGCCGGGGGCTTGGCAACCAGTTCCTGGACAACCTAAGGCAGGCAGACGCGATAATCCATATTGTCGATGCCAGCGGGGCCACGGACAGCGAAGGGAATCCCGTGGAGACCGGGAGCCACAATCCCCTGGATGACGTTGCATTTCTTTGGTACGAGATGAACATGTGGGTCTATGGAATCCTCGACAAGCACTGGGCACGGCTCCAACGGCAGGCCCAGACAAGGACCTACTCCGTGCACACCGGTGTCGCGGAGGTGTTCGCAGGACTCGGGATATCACCCGAGGACGTGAGGGACGCCGAAGTGTCGGCAGCAATCGACCTCGTGCATGCAGACGAAGATGGTCTCAAGTCGTTTTGCAGGGAGATCGTGGAGATATCCAAGCCCATGATCGCCATCGGCAACAAGGTGGACCAGGCACCGGCTGGGCTCCTTGCGACGCTGGAGCAGTCAGGGATGATCTTTGCATCGGCGGCCGGAGAGCTGGCACTCCGGAATGCTGCGAACGCAGGCATGGTCACCTATCTCCCGGGAGACCCCACCTTCTCCATCAACAAAACAGATGAACTATCGCAGGCACAGAAAGCCGGACTTGAAAAGATCGCCGCCGTCATGAACAGATTCGGAGGTACGGGTGTCCAGCAGGCTATCAACCACACGGTGCGCGAACTACTCGGGCTGATCGTGGTCTACCCGGTCGAGGACGAGAACAAGTTTTCAGACAGCAGGGGAGAGGTGCTCCCTGACGCATTCCTGATGAAGAAGGGATCAACGCCGCGTGACCTTGCCTACCAGGTCCATACCGATATCGGCAAGGGATTTTTATATGCGATAGATGCCCGCACAAAGATGAGGGTGAAGGATACCCACGAGCTTTCCGACGGCGATATTGTCCGGATTGTCAGCACAGCCAAATAATAATCTCCCTAATCGCGATCCGGGGCTGATTTTTCCCGGATTCACCACTATATTTTTATACTATGGAGGAAAACTCAATTTATCATGGGTGGTGAGGTTTTTCAGGCCCAGATAATCAAAAATTTCTTCGATACCATTACAGGCACTGATCGAAACCTCACCCGCATCTACATGTGTGTCATCAGCGTTGCAAAGCTCCGCATGGAAAAACCTGAGAAGATAACCTTTCTTGTTGACCAGATCCGAAAAAGCAAGCAGCAGAGAGAGCTATCGATTGATATCCTCGATTACATGGTGGACGCTGCAATCCAGCTGGACATGAACGTCGTCCAGACTGCGTTTGGAGTGAAGGAGATCGGCGAGATCATGCAGGATTTCAACGGAATCAGCCTGGACACGCTGTGAGTTTCAAATTTTTTTCCCTGCCGCACAACAGGAGAATAATTGGTCTTTGTTGAGACCGGGATATCTGCCCGGCCATTCCAGCCCGCCGCTGTTCCCGCGGTCAGGGTTCCATATCCAAAATCCATGTTCGGACAGGAACAAAGGCTTCACTGAACAGTGGATGTGCCTCCTCCGGTCTCGAAAGATGAGAAACCTTCGCAGCAAATTCGGGGGTATGGGCACGGTTAGTGCATGTGGGACCAGCAGGGGGGGCGGGCAACCCAAACACCCTGTTCCCGGTTCATCGAATATTTCTACAGGTAGCGCAGAGCCATGCCCATCTTTTATTGCATGTGTCCCGACCGGGAATCATCGTGGTTTTCTCTAGAATCGAATGTGGCGCACCTTCCCGGCACCGGATGGAGTTGATCGCTGTTGACGGCCGATTTTGCCATAGCTCGTGGAACGACCCTCTCCTGTCCTGTGGGAAAGGATATACGACAATAACGTGGGTTCAGATATTCAGGGCCTTTTTATACGAGTTCAATATCTGGAGGAAGAAATTCTGGTGCTCGTCGAGTGACTGTCCGTCATTGGGGGATTCCAGGTATCCCACTGCATACAGGAGCAGCAATGCATTGTCAAGCTTGAGCTCATCCCTGTTTTCAACCGATTCGGCCGGGAGAACGATAGCGAGGTACTCGTCGTCCTCGGGTGAAAACGACTCGGCAGATACCCTCTTTACACGGGATTCTTCAAGATTCTCCGCCCTGTCAGCGACGATGGTAACAGCCTTTTTCAGCGTCTTTTTAGCTCCGTCCTCGGGGAGCATGGCAAGGGCTTTCTCTGCACTCTGCAGTGTTTTCGGAAAGAGCCCGTACTTGTATGAGAGGACAGTGGATGCTACTTCGTGTGCACACTCCGGATCCATGTCGCGGTAATAAGGACTTATCCGGTTCATATAGTCATAGAGATATTTTTCCATGTGATTCTCCTCAGTTACTTGTGACATCGGCGAGCTGAACCTCTTATTCAGACGTACAACAAGGATGGTTATGCTGATAGCAAACAACACCTGCAATACGAGGTTCGGGCGCATTTCAAGGGGAACGAGAAAGATGAGAACTGCGTAAAGGGGCGCGAGAAGGGCGACGATGTCCCTCCGGGGCTTTATCCAGGCCAGGTATGCAAGGCACACGGAACCGATAACGCATCCCCAGAAGAATTCCCCTGCATCAGCGATGAGGCCCAGATACTGCAGAGATATTGCAAGCGCTATACCCCCGAACGAAACGAGGGGTACGGCAATCGAGAGATATCTCTCTATATCGCCTTCTGTCTTCTCCGGCTTCTTGTGTTCGTGCATGGTTTGTGATTACCGTCTGAATAGTAGGTTTCGAATCATTGAATAAGTTTTCAATGGATTCGCGTGGTCACAATACCTCCGGATATGCCCGGATCTCCGACTCAACATGATTAAGTCCGATTGCGTCTGATACATCAGGTATGAAGGTCTGTATCATGTGCGGAGGTGAAGGGACACGGTTGCGGCCACTGACCTTTGACAGGCCCAAACCCTGTATCCCAATCGTGAACCGGCCGTCAATCGAGCACCTTGTCTCCCACTTGTCCAACCTCGGGTTCAATGACATCATCATCACGCTCGGCTACATGAGCGAGGCTATCGAGGATGCACTGGGTGACGGTTCACTCTTCGGGGCCGATGTGACCTATGTGCATGAAAAGACAAAACTCGGCACTGCCGGGAGCGTAAAGAACGCCCAGTCCTATCTTGAAGACCAGGACTTTCTTGTCGTGGGGGGGGATCACGTCACTGACCTGAACCTCCTCGAATTTTACCGTGAACACTCCCGGGAAAAGCCGATAGTCTCCATCGGTCTCATCAGCATCGATGAGCCATCAGAATATGGTATTGCCGAGATAGATGTGGCCTTCCAGATAAAACGTTTCACGGAAAAACCCTCACCCGGGGAGATCTTCTCAAACCTTGCCAGTACGGGGATATATGTCTGCAGCCCCGAGATCTTCGACCATATCCCGTCCAACAAAAAATTCGATTTTGCCAGGGATCTCTTCCCGCACCTGATGGAGAGAGGGCACGTGCTGAAAGGATGGCTTGCACGGGGTAACTGGAGCGATGTGGGGAGCCCGCTATCTCTTCGGAATGCCGAGCGGTGGAAACTCAAGGAGATCCCGTTCACAAGCATACACGGAGATCTCACGCTTCGCGGATCCCTTATCCACGGGCCTGTACAGCTGGGGGCGTCCTGCTCGGTGGGGAGCAACACCCGGATCATCGGCCCGGTGGCTATCGGATCCGGGACGTCTATCGGCAATAATGTCCTGATTGGGCCGTATACGAGTATCGGGAACCAATGTACCCTGATGGATGATGTCAAGATCTTCTCGTCATCGATCTATGACGGTGTCACGATCGGGGTCAATACCACGGTGAGCGGGAGCACCATCGACAACGACACACACGTTGGCGATGACTGCAGCCTCGAGAACGATACGGTAATCGGGCCGAGGGTAATTCTTGAAGAGGGAGTGGTGGTTCATTCACGGACACGGATATGGCCTGACGTGGTCGTCGCAGGCGGAACGATCGTAAAGGAGCATGTCCTGAATGAAAAATATGATATCCGGTGCGAGGGGTCCTAGTTTCTCCTCACGAGCCGGTGTGTTATCGCGACCAGCGGGTGCCGGGCATAGTCGAGCACCTCGATATCGTCGAGTGTCTGTAAATTCATGGTTCTGGCAGTGCGTTCAATGCCAAGTTCGATATTTTCGTTTATCTCGATCACGTACGCATCAAGAGCACGGATTCCCAGTTTCCTTGCCGCTATCGCCCGATGATGCCCGTCTATGAGGATAAGTTTCCCGGGCCTTCTGACGACAATAAGAGGTTCTGCCAGGCCTTTCCTGATCTCGTACATCCTCCCCTCGAGCTCGTCTTCGTAGATACGGGACTGCGTGGGCAGGAGCATCTCGATGGGTACCGACTCCCGCTTCAGCTCCGGTGATATCCCGTGGAGCTTTTGTAACGTGGTGATGAAGTTGAATACCTTCTCCGGCGAGACGTGCTCGATCTGGGATCGTATCACGTCGGTATTTGAGATGATCCCGAGGAGACAGTTCTTCTCATCGACAACCGGCAGTTTCTGTATTCCCGATCGAAAGATGACCCGTGCTGCATCATTGACACTCATGTCAGGGTCGGCCACGATGAGGTGGTCCGACATGATCTTCTCAACAGGTGTCGAAGGGGGGACAAACAGCAGGTCGCGGGCGGCGATATATCCCACGACTTCGTTGCCGTTTACCACCGGGAACCCGTCATGCCCTGTCTTTTGTATCTTTTCGATCACTTCCCTGATCGTACCATGGACATCGACGGTAACCACATCATATGTCATGTAGTCCCGGACTTTCTTCTTATCCATTCCCATAGAAATTGCATTTCATGCACTTCAAGCCATCGGAAAAAAGGAATATTATCGGGATTTATTCGATCAGGATTCTTTTGCCACGCTCTTTCTCGCTCTTCTTTAACCTGACTTCCAGAACCCCGTTTTTGAATGATGCCGATGAACCTGCCTCCTCGACGTCCCGTGGCAGGGTGACCATCCTCTTCATGGAGCCGTACATCCGTTCCCGCATGTAATATCCTTCCCGTTCTTCCTCCTTCTCGCCCTTTCTCTCGCAATCGATCTCGAGCGTGTTCGGGGAGACCAGCTTCAAGGATATATCATCCTTTTCGACACCTGGCAGATCGGCGACTACGATCACCTCGTCGTCATGTTCACGCACATCTACCCGGAACTCGCCCCGTATGGCAGGGAGCATCCTGTCCGTGATACCTCCGGGCGGAAGCATCCGCCCCCCCCAAAACAGGTTTTCCATCTCGCTCATCATCGCTTCAAGATCTTCTGCTCTCCATCCGAGAGGATGCCTTCTTCGCCAAATCATAACATTTACCTCCTTTTTCCAGACGGTGAGAAACCTCTGGACTACCCTTAGGTTAGGCATTTCATTATATAAATTTTTGTTACCCTGGATGGTGGAGAATGTAATGTTTATTTTCATTCAGAGTGATGTGTATTGAATGCCTCCGAAGAAAAAGGAAAAAGTGAGAAGGAAATCCCAGTCAGGATGGGATACCAAGAAGATTGTCATCGTGGCGGCGGGAGTCCTCTTTGCGGTGGCTATGGTCGTATCCCTCATGCCGATGAGCATGTTTTCTGCACTCAAGACTGCACAGGCCGGCGACATAGCCCTCGTGGACTATACATTGAGAGATGACCGTGACATACCCGTCGCAACGTCAAACCAGAACATGTACAACTCGGTCGTGCAACAGGGAGGCATCATCCTGTTCACCGAATACCTGAGGGTCCCGGTCAACATCTCCACGGAACGGGAGATGACGCCAGTACCGGTGTTGAACGAGGGATACCAGGGTGCACCATTCGGGATACTCTCACCGGAGTGGAATGCCATCAGCAATGGTCTTTCGGGCATGAGGGAGAGTGGTTCAAAGACGGTAACGGTCGATGATGGTTCCGGACTCACGCTGACGATGGACAAGGAGAGAGTCGAGAGCATAGGTCTCAATTTCACCCAGGCTGCGGTGGGGATGCAGCTGCCTGTCGTCATCTCGGTGCAGTCCTATGAGAGTATAATGAGTAATTCGACCCCGCAGGATTTCGCGCTCCGGCTCGGGTACATATCGGACAAGACTGATGACGCACTCTCATTGAACCATGCATATACACGCGCCGACATCAGGCTGATCCGCCTGGAACAGAACTGATAATACCAGAGCTTATTAACCAGCTCTTCCCACTATTTTTCTCATGGCACTGCGAATAATCAGTTTCTTCCAGGAAGGGTGCATGGCATGCCAGGAGCAGGAACCCATAAACCGCGTGGTGGAGCAGGACCTCAATATCAGGATAGAATCAATCGACCCGACGAAGAATCCCGCTTATATCAAAGAGTATGGCCTGAAAGTGACTCCGACCATTATCATCCTCAAGGACGGGGAGGAGAAGGCCAGGTTCGAAGGTGTCGTGCACCGGGAACAATTTGAAGAGGTGGTCTCGAAGTTACGGTGACGGAACAGCATAGATGCGTTTTATCCTCCGGGCAACGGTCTTCCAGCCTTCCTTTCGCATCACCGCGCCGTCTCGTAACTTGATCTGGACGATCCGGAACTTTCGCCCGGAGTGACGGTAGACTCCGCCCACCTCGAACGGTTCCTCGCCGGTGACAGGGAGAAAGAGCGGGCTTGTGGTACGGCCGTCGTGGAGAGATACCCTCACGACCACCTCCTCGATCTTCCGGGTCCATAATGTGAGGATCTCGGAGGCGATGGCCCTCTTCACCCTCTTTTGATCACGCTCGATCGCCGTCACCTCGACACCGACATACTCGTCGCCGCACTCCACGACGAGCCTGTCCCCGATGGCGCAGGACTCTTTGGGCGGCAACTCAACACGACAGACCCGGGAACTCTCTTCGGAACTGACTATAGCCTTCACGGAGATCTGTTTCTCTTCTTCGGGCAACGGAATGCGCTTCACATTCCCGCATACCTCGCATCTCACCACGAGATCACGCGAACTGGCGACTATCACATGTCCCTGCTCTTCCCTGCAGACCGGGCAGTAGGTTTCCAGATCCATTGCGCACGTCCTCTCCCAAACATTACTCCCCGCGAGCTCATAATTAGTACTGACAGCTCCTGCAAAAGTCCTTGATGTCATGGGGGAAAGATCGAGGGGATGAATATCGAGGAGAGAATTTGTTGCAGGGGCCATCACAACATACGGGGCACGCACCGGTCCACGTTCCAGGTCACTACCGAGACAGACCTCTCACCGAGGGGCGACTGCGTCATCGGAGTCGGTGCAGATAAAGGAGCCGGTGATCTCTCCGACGGGTTCCGGGCAGCCCTGGGATGCGGGAGCGCAACCCTTGTCACTCTTCTCGTCGCTGGAGATATCACGGTCAGGGTAACGTCGAAGGGGAGCGCGTCGATGACCCTTGACCACGAGACAGACCTGGTCTGGAGAACGAGTACCTTTACCTGCGGCCGGACGATCGGGATATCATCAGACCATGCAGCACTCACCCTGCCGCGTGAGCTCATCTCGTACCTGCGGGGTGGGGGAGAGATGCTGGTTATCCTGAATGCGTACCCGAATGGCGATGAAGGCTGAGGAACGGTGATTGGACTCCCGAAACCACTCCTGCGGGGTTCGAAAGACGCAGTAGAAGGGTTTTGGATGCTGCTACTCTAGTCGCGACCGAGCATCGAGATCTTCATCTCCGCAGACTCGAGGAGCTCCTCGCACTCCCTGACAAGGATCGCACCGCGCTCGTACAGCGCTATGCTCTCGTCGAGTGTGGTCGCGTTATCCTCCATCTTCCGCACGATCTCTTTTAATTCCCCGAGTAAATCCTCATATTTTTTTGTCATGATACACCTTCCCGATCACCAGTTCCGCTCTCCCGTCGGAGAGCCTGACCATGGCATCATCACCGGTATCGATCTCTGATGACGATTTCACCACCTGGCCATCTCTTTCCAGGATGCAATACCCTCTTGAGAGGAGATGCATCGGGTTTTGCCCGTCGATGGCTGTTTTTATTCCGGCGATCACAAGTCTCTCCCGTTCGACCTTCGAGACGAAAGCGCGGCGAATCCTGTCCGTCCAGGATGCAAGGTCTTCGCGTCGCTCGGATATCCGTCTCTCGAGGCGGCCCGGGGTGAGACGCCCGCGCAGGTCTTCAATCTCCCGGGCTCCCCGATCGAGCCGTGAGAGCAGCCTGGATCCCATCATCTTTCTCGTCTCGGCCAGGTTCTCCAAAAGGCCCGCCCTGTCAGGTACCGCAAGCTCGGCTGCTGCTGACGGCGTGGGAGCCCTCATGTCGGCAGCGAAGTCGGCCAGGGTCACATCTGTCTCGTGACCTATGGCGCTGACGACCGGTGTCGTGCAGCCGGCAATAGCCCTGACGACATCGGGGTGGTTGAATGGGAAGAGGTCCTCGAAACTTCCTCCGCCGCGGCCGATGATGATGACATCGACGAGGCCGTCTATTCTCAAGAGCGCCTGTACGATCTCCCGGTGTGCCTGGTCTCCCTGGACAGCTGTCGGCGACACAAGGATCTCAAGGGGGTACCTCCTCTGGACGACGTGTGTGATATCGTGGAGCACGGCCCCCGTTCCTGATGTCACGACGCCGATCCGTTCAGGGTACTGGGGAAGCGTCTTTTTCCTTGCCGGGTCGAAAAGTCCTTCCGAAGAGAGTTCGGACTTCCACCTCTCGACGAGAAGATGCTTCTCTCCCTCTCCTGCGTGCCTGATATCCTTTGCATAGAACTGGTACCTGCCCTGGGGTGCATAGTGGCCGATCGAGCCGAAGGCGATCACGTCCGTTCCGTCTCTTGGGGAGAATGTGAGTCTTTTGGCATCTGACCGCCACATCACGCAATGAATGAGTGCGACACCGGAATCCTGCTTCTCGCTTAAGGAGAAGTAGATGTGGCCGGATGAGTGCAGCCTGAGATTGGTCACCTCCCCCCTGATCCAGATATCCTGGAGCCGTGAATCGTCAAGGACTCCGGTGACCACGCGGGAGATGTCGGAGACACTGAATACTTCCGTCCCGTGTCTCTCCTGTTCCTCTGTGAGCCGCGTTCTGTACCAACTCATCAAAAACTATTATGGATGTGTCTCATAATCAATTGAGATCATGGTATATTTCGCAGTATCCAGCATGTTTTTTCATGAATATCCGCTGGAGGAGATCTTTGATCTTGTCTGCGAGTCAGGCCTCGACACGCTGGAGTTCTGGATGGAGACCCCACATTTCTGGCTGCGGGACCTTCCGGAAGATGAACTTGCAGCATGTATCCAGAAGAACCCCGACCGCCCGATCCCGTCAATCCATGCGCCGGTACTCGACCTGAATCCCTGCTCCATCAACCCTGATGTCGCCGCTATCTCCGTGGAATACACTGAAAGGGCCATATCGCTTGCAGGGCGCATCGGATCGGGGGTTGTCACCGTTCACCCGGGAAGACGGACCGCGAAACGGTCGCCCAGCGATGCTGACTACCGGCGGTTCGAGTACTACCTGGACCGGCTGGAAGAGGTGTCGCGCGGCAAAAATGTCACGGTTGCCATCGAGAACATGGAGAGAAAGGTCAATTCACTGCTCTGCACACCTGAATCGGTTCGTGAACTCCTTGACCGGGAGGAATGGCTGGGGTTCACCCTTGATGTCTCCCACGCGATGGGCACATCGACCGACGAGGTTTACCGGTACCTCGATCTCTGCCATGACCGTCTCTCGAATATACACATGAGCAGGTCCAATGGAGGCACCCAGCACCTGCCGGTGAGGGGCAGCCGGATGATGGCAGACATTCTTGTTTACATCTGTGACCTGGGATACACTGGGTGCATCACGCTGGAGATAGAGGACCGCAATTTTGCCCACGACCTCTCATCCGAGGAGAAGATCATCATCCTCGCAGGAGAAGTGGAATTCATGCGGAATAGTGTGGGATAATCGCTGGTTTTATAAAATGCGAGTTCCATTATCATAGTGTTTCAGGCATATATGAACATACATACCAGCAAGGCCGTTTCTGCGGCGTGGATTCGATGATCGAAGACTATTTGTTAATTTTGCTCTTTGTTGCCTGCCTGTTGCTCTCTGCGTTTTTTTCCGGGTCGGAAGTCGCACTGATATCCATAACTCGGGCAAAGGTACGTACACTGGTCAACGAAGGCCGGAAAGGGGCAGAGAGGCTTGCAGCCGTCAAGGATGCACCTAACCATTTCCTGATCACCATCCTGATCGGGAACAATATCGTCAACGTTGCCGCCGCATCCATCGCCACAGCCATCACCATAAGCATCTTCGGGGACATCGGGGTCGGTATTGCGACATTCGTGGTGGTTATCCTTCTCCTGTTCTTTGGAGAGATAGGCCCGAAGATGTATGCGACGCGGCACACGGAAAAGATGGCCATCGCAGTTTCGGGACCGATACTCGTGCTCTCCAGGATCTTCTCTCCGCTGGTCGTCCTTATCGAGAAGGTGACGGGGAGGCTTGGTGTTTCGGTAGCCGAGCCTGCTGTCACCGAGGAGGAGATCAGGGAATGGATCGAAGTCGGCAAGGAGGAGGGGACCATCGAACAGGAGGAGCGCGAGATGCTCTACTCTGTCCTCGAATTCGGTGACACCATCGCCAGGGAGATCATGACCCCGCGGGTTGACGTCGCGCTCGTCGAGGATACCGATTCTCTGGAGTCAGCGCTCAGGCTCTTCAATGAGACCGGTTTTTCAAGAATACCGGTCTACCGGGAACAGGTAGACAATATCATCGGGGTCCTGAACGTGAAGGACGTCTTCTCTGCACTCATGTCGGGAAACAAGAATATCCCGATAAAGGACGTGATGTATGACCCCTTCCTCGTTCCCGAGACGAAGAAGATCGACGATCTCTTAAAAGAGCTGCAGGTTCGGAAGGTGCAGATGGCGGTAGTCCTTGACGAGTACAGCAGTTTTGTCGGGATCGTGACGGTCGAGGACATCCTCGAAGAGCTGGTCGGCGACATCCTCGACGAGTTTGACAAGGAAGAGCCCGAGATCCAGAAGGTAAGCGAGGGAATCTATGTCGTGGACGCCACGGTGTGGGTGGAGGACTTAAACGACGAGCTGGATATCAGTCTTCCCATGCATGAGTCGTACGAGACGATCGGCGGGCTTTTAATAGACCGTCTCGGTCATATTCCCCATCCCGGGGAGAGCGTCTACATCCAGGAGAGCCATGTCACGCTTGTCGTGCTCCAGATGCTCTCGCGGAGAATAGTGAAGGTGAAGATGATCATGCACAGGGCCGGGGAAGGGACAACATGAAACGTATTGCGTTTCTGGCTTCCGGAAGGGGTTCCAACTTCCAGGCGGTCATCGATTCCATGGTGCGTGGCGAGGTTCCGGCAGAGTGTTCAGGTCTCATCACCGACAATCCCCGTGCGTATGCCGTAAACCGGGCCGAAAAAGCCGGAATTCCGATATATATCGTCGATTATTCCGCATACCCGTCAAAAGATGCATATGAGGCCGATCTCCTGGCAGCCATGGCGAAGTGTGACGCCGACCTCTTCATCCTTGCCGGGTACATGCGAATTGTCGGTGCAGGTATCGTGCAGGCGTTTCCCGGCAGGATAATCAACATACACCCGGCGCTTCTCCCCTCTTTTCCGGGTCTGCACGCCCAGAGACAGGCCATCGATTATGGAGTAAAAGTATCGGGCTGCACCGTTCATTTCGTGGATGAACACATGGATAACGGCCCGATAATCATCCAGGCAGCAGTCCCGGTGATCGAAGGGGACGACGAAGAGACGCTGGCAGAGAGAATTCTTGTCCAGGAGCACAGGTGCCTTCCGGAGGCGGTGCGTCTCTTCTGCCAGGGCAGGCTGCAGATCGTCGACAGGCGCGTTCACCGGCGACCAGACCGGTAAAACGGGTGCTCCAGGCCGGGGCAGCAGATCCAATAAATCAGATCGTCGCTTAGTACTAGTGTTGGGCATGGCAAAACAGAGTTATCGACCGGATGCAAAACGGATAGCCCGGGAGCGGATCGCCGAGCTCTTCCGGCAGGCCGATCTCTTCTACACAGAGAACCCTGCATGGAGCCACCGGTGCGTATACCTTGCCCGGAAAATTGCCATGAGACAGCGGATCAGGATAGAAGAACGGTTCAGGCGTCGTTTTTGCCACCACTGCTACCGGTACCTTGTTCCTGGTGTGAACCTGCGGGTCCGGGTCACGCGGGGAAAGGTGGTGATGACCTGCCTGGAGTGTGGACGCCAGATGAGGATTCCCACGAGGAGGAGAAGATGAATAACGATATTTTCAGGGATTCGATTCAGGATCTGCGGCCTACTGTCTGGATCGGAAAACAGGGGTGCACGGAGACGATAGTTGAGGAGATTGCGCAGCAACTCGAGAAGAAGAAGGTGATCAAGCTGAAATGGCTCCATAATACCGAGGTGGATCCGGAAGACCTGGCAAAAAAGGCCGGGGCCGAGCTCGCCGGTGTCAGGGGGCGGACCATGATCCTCGTGAAAAAAGGAAAAAAATAATCCTGTTGCGACACGTATTCCTGCACAATAATTCCCCGCTCGAAATGTATAAAAGGCTAATAAACCAATAAGTAAAGACTGTTATATCGAATTAGTGACAGTGAGGTTTTAGGATGACAACAGTCTACGATGTCCCGGCCGACAGGTTCATTCGGACTCTCGCCGAAGAGCTGAAGACCAAGCCGGAGATTGTACCCCCGGACTGGGCAGCATTTGCCAAGACAGGAGTACACAAGGAGATGCCCCCCGAGGACCCCGACTGGTGGTTTGTCAGGGTGGCCTCTATCATGAGAAGGGTCTATATAGACGGACCCATCGGTGTGGAGAGGATGCGAACATTCTACGGCGGGAAGAAAGACCGGGGATCAAAGCCCTCCAGGTTCAGGAAGGGAAGCGGATCGATCCTCCGGAAATCCCTCCAGCAGCTTGAGGCGGCGGGCTTCATCCAGCATGACAAGACCGGCCGCAGGGTCTCCCCCGAAGGCGTCTCCTTCATGGACGGCGTCGCCAACAGGATTGTTGCGGGCGAGGCGGCCAAGAGCGCAGTGCCCGCCGAAGAGTAGAGGTGTTGCCGATGGATGACGGTGAGCTTGCAGAGTTGAGACGGAAGAAGATGGCTCAGCTCCAGCAGCAGGCTGTCGATCAGCAGTACATGCAGGAAGAGATGGAACGCCAGAAAGAGGTTGAAGAGCGAGTCCAGCTCATTTTAAAGCAGGTACTGGAACCAGAAGCACGAGAGCGGTTGAATACGATAAAATTGACCCGGCCCGATTTTGCCAGGAGCATCGAGCAGCAACTGGTTATGCTTGCCCAGAGTGGCAGGTTGAAGTCCAAGATCTCGGACGACCAGTTGAAGGGGCTTCTCCAGCAGCTGACCCCGGCAAAGCGGGATTTCAATATCCGTAGAAAAGGATGAAAGCAGGAGTACTCTTCAGTGGGGGAAAGGACAGCGGACTTTCAGCGGTCCTGCTGTCACGCGACTACGAGATCGAATTGAACAGTTTCGTCTTCGATCCGCATCGTTCCATCTCCCATCTTGAAGAGGCTGCACGAATCCTTGGATTTCCCCTGAAAAAACGAGTGTTTCCGATTGATTTGCTGGATATAGCGGTAAATACCATCCAGGCCTGCGGGTATCCCAACCAGGCCATACAGATGGTGCATATCCGTGCGCTCGAGATCCTTGCAAGGGAGTATGAAGTGATTGCCGACGGGACCCGCTTCGATGACCGGGTCCCCAGGCTTACGAGAGACGAGGTTCTCTCCCTGCAGGACAGGTCCGGCTGCAGTTACGTCCGCCCCCTTCTCGGGTACGGGAAGAGGGAAGTGGACCGGCTTGCAGGGCGGCACCTGAAGGTACAGTACGGGGAGTCGGGCACTCTGGAGAACGGCGACTATGAAAGAGAGATCAGGGAAGAGATGGCAAGGCTCGGGAAAGTTCCGGAACGGTTCTTCCCGGACCGCCATCGCCAGTCGCTTGTCATCGGCAGAGTATAAGAACGAGGGTGATAACTCATGAGCAAAACGACAAAAGGATATAAGATCCGACTTGGAAAAGCATGTGAACAGAACAGGCGCGTACCTTCGTGGGTGATGCTCCGTACCAAGAGGAAAGTGACATCCCACCCCAAGAGGCGCAACTGGAGACGGAATACACTGAAGGTGTAATATGGCCGAGAAACTGCAGGAGCAGATCTATATCATTCCCCTGAGGGACGTGAAGCGTGCACCCAGGTGGAAGAGAAGCAACACAGCCATCAAGGATATCAGGAAGTACCTGAGCAGGCACATGAAGAGCGCCGATGTGAAACTTGACATGAGCATCAATGAACACATCTGGGAGAGGGGAAGCCAGAAGCCGCCCTCGAGGATCCGCGTCAGGGCAATGAAGTTCGAGGACGGGCAGGTCCAGGCGGAACTTGCCGAGGAATAGGCACATGGACAAGACCATCTCATTCGGCAGTGACCCGAGTATCGGGGTTTTTTCCCGGGTATTTGACGATATTGCGGTCGTTCCGCCAACGGCTCCGGCCGAGTTTGTCGCTGCGCTGAAAGACAATCTCGATGTGGAGATCGTAGCGACAACCATCCAGGGATGCGAGATCATCGGCTCACTTCTGTGTGGAAACAGCCGGGGTTTCGTTGTAAGCGGCCTTGCCACCGGAGATGAGATTGGTATACTGAAGGAATATGGTGACATATACCTGTTGACCCACACCATGAACGCTGCCGGCAATGTCATACTGGCGAATGGCAGTATCGCCGTCGTTCATCCGGACATGCCGACAGACATGGCCAGGGAGATCGGAGAATTTCTCGGGACACGGGTCCTGCATCTCTCTCTTGGAGGCTTAAAGACGGTGGGAATGGCCGGAGTGGCCACCGACAGGGGCATCATGGTTCCCCCGCGGAGCACCGGTCAGGAGATCCGGATGCTCGAAGAGGCGGGCGAAATCCCGGTAGGCACCGGCTCGGTTGCCATGGGAAGCGGGCTGGTCGGCGCAGGCCTTCTGGTGAACAGAAACGGCTATCTTGCCGGTTCCGGGACCTCGGGTTTCGAGCTTGGCAGGGTCGAGGATATTTTTGGATTTCTGGAGTGATCATATGGACGAGAAACAGTTCGAAGTGAAAGGTACCTTCAAGATTGGCGACGAGTGGCATCCCTACACGAAGATCATCACTGCGCCCAACGAGGCACAGGCGCAGGAGAGGACATTTGCAGTGATTGGGAGCAAACACAGGCTGAAAAGAAGGTATATCACAGTGAATACCATTCGTGTACAAGATGGTGAATAACGTGGAGAAGGTTGACCCCCGGGAGCTTCAGTCCCTCCAGCTCTACCTGAACGAATACAGGCAGCAGGCAGAGATTTTTTCCCAGCAGCTGGCGATCCTTGAGGAGGGGAGAATGGAGGCTGCGGCAGCCATTGAAGCCATGAAAGGGCTCCTTGAAGCTGGAGAGAGCACGGTTCTTCTCCAACTGGGGGGCGGTGCGAGCGTGCCGGTCAGGGTTGACAACCCGGAGAAGATCCTGGTGAATATCGGGGCCGAGGTCGTCGTGGAGCGATCGAACGAGGAGGCAGTCGAGTTCATGAAGGATCGCATCACCGAGATGGAAGCCTCGTCAAAGAAGGTCGCAGAGACCCTTGAGCGTGTCCGTGCCCAGATGATGGAGATCGGCAGGCGCCTCGAGATGGGTTACCAGCAGGCCCAGATGGCACAGATGGCACATGCAGGACAGGCACCTGTTCCTGAATCCGACGAGGAATAAGACCGGGGTTAGGTGGGGATGTTCGAAGGTCTCCGGTCACGGCTGCAAAAGATCCAGGGCAGACTGGAAGAGAATATCGAGACCGCTTCAGCGGGCGCTGAGCCTGCTTCATCCCCCCGGGGGCCGGCTCCCGCTGAGAAGGGCCCGGGGATGATGGACAGGGTAAAGGTCCTTGTCACCGACCGCGAATTCTTCATATCCGAGGACGATGTCAGCGAACCTCTTTTTGAACTCGAGATGGTGCTCCTCGAGAGCGACGTTGCGCTTCCGGTCACCGAGGAGATCATATCGCTCGTCAGGCAGAACCTCACCGGACAACGGAGAAAGATCGGCGAATCCGTTGATGGGATCGTCTTCTCTGCCCTCCGTGATGCGCTCATGCAGGTGCTCGGAGACGGCTTCGACCTTCCTGCCTATATCAGGGGACACGATCGCCCGGTAAAGATCCTCTTCACCGGTGTGAACGGAACCGGGAAGACCACAACCGTCGCAAAGATCGCATCTTTCCTGAAAAAAAACGGATTTTCAGTTGTCATCGGCGCAGGAGACACCTTCAGGGCAGGGGCCATCGAGCAGATCGACGAGCATGCCCGCCGGCTCGGGATCAAGATCATCCAGCACCAGCATGGGGCCGATCCATCGGCGGTTCTCTTTGATGCCGTCCAGTACGCATCTGCGCACAATGTTGACGTGGTGCTTGCAGATACTGCCGGGAGGTTCCACAACCGGGCCAATCTCATGAACCAGCTGGACAAGATCCGGAGGGTCATGAAACCTGACCTCATCGTCTATGTCGACGAGGCGGTTGCGGGAAACGACGCCGTTGTGCGGGCCCATGAATTTGAGAAGTCCGTTGGAGCCGATGCCGTGATCCTCACCAAGGCCGACATGGATTCCCGGGGCGGGGCGGCGATCTCAATAGCCCATACCATCGGAAAACCGCTCATGTTTCTCGGGGTTGGCCAGGGGTATGACGACATCATGCCTTTCGAACCGGCCGCAGTAATAGGCGAGCTTTTCGGGGGGTCGAAAGAAAATGCTTGACCGTCTCGGAACATCGCTCAAGGACGCTCTCAAGAAACTGGCAGGAAAGACGGTCGTCGATCGGGCGGCCGTGGACGAGCTGGTAAAGGACCTTCAGCGGGCACTCATCCAGGCCGATGTGAACGTCAAGCTCGTCATGGCCCTCTCCCAGGCCATCAAGACGCGTTCACTGGAAGAAGAGCCTCCGAAAGGGATGAGCGTCAGGGAACACGTGCTCCGTATCGTCTACCAGGAGCTCGTCAGGCTGATGGGCTCGACGGGCGAGGTGAAGCTCGGCCCCCAGGTCATCCTCATGGCGGGTCTCCAGGGGAGCGGAAAGACCACTACCACGGCCAAGCTTGCACGGTTCTTCCAGAGAAAGGGGCTTCGTGTCGCGGTCATCTGTGGTGATACGTTCAGGCCGGGCGCCTACGAGCAGCTGTTTACACTCTGTTCACGGATACATGTCCCCTGTTTTGGCGATCCCACCGACAAGGACGCGCGCAAGCTGGTTCGTGAGGGGCTGAAAGCGCACGCAGGGACAGAGGTGGTCATTATCGATACCCAGGGAAGGCATGCCCTCGAAGCCGACCTCATCCAGGAGATCATCGATATCAACGCCATCTCGAATGCGACACACCGCTGGCTCGTGATCGATGCCGCACTCGGCCAGCAGGCGAGCGAGCAGGCCAGGCGCTTCCATGAAGCCATCGATATCGACGGAGTCATCATAACCAAGATGGACGGGACCGCAAAGGGTGGCGGTGCCCTCTCGGCCGTGGCCGAGACGAAGAGCGGGATCATCTTCATCGGCAGTGGTGAGACGATCGAGGACCTGGAGCGGTTCGACCCTGACGGGTTCATATCGCGTCTCCTCGGCATGGGCGATTTGAGAGCCCTCGTCGAGCGTGCGGAAGAGAGTATATCAGAGGGCGAGATCGATGTCAATGCCATGATGCGGGGCAAATTCACCCTCCGCGACATGTACAAGCAGCTGGAAGCGGTCAACAGGATGGGTCCCTTAAAGCAGATCATGAGCATGCTCCCCATGGGGAACCTGGAACTGCCCGGCGAGGCGTATGACATGACCAGCGCGAAGATGGCGAAGTACCGGATCATCATGGACTCGATGACCGCGGCAGAGCTCGATGAGCCGTCCCTTCTCTCCAGTTCACGCGTTCAGCGTATTGCTATCGGGGCAGGGGCCACTCCCGACGAGGTCAGGGAGCTTTTGAAATACTACAAGACGATGAAGCGCGCCCTCAAGGGTGTGAGGGGCGGCCAGGGCAAGTTCAATATGCAACGCATGATGAAACGCTTCGGCGGGATGTAGACGGATGATACGGATTGCCGTGGTGGGTCACCTGGCCCGGACACAAGGAGACTTCAATGTCAACGATCTCCCCGGTTCAGGCGGCCGTATGGACGTGCTCTGCAGGTGTGTCAACTCCTCCTTCTTCCTCTCACACGATCTCCGGCGGGACGTGGAGTGCTATCTCGTGCTCTGCGGGGAGCCCGGCCCGGATAAGACGATCAGGATCTCGGGAGGAGATGTCCGTCACCTGAACCCTGACGAGCGAAGCACCGGGGCGTTGTTGAAACGCGCCCTCGCCCTCCCGGTCGGCACGAGTTTTCGGGAAGCGTCGCCCGGCATCGCTGTCAGGTACGGGGGGCTCGCAGAACTTGCGGCAGAGTTCTCCTTCGTCCTCCTCGACGAGACCGGAAGAGAGATCCGGGACGAACCCGAACTGCCCGGAGCCTTCCTCTTAAGCGACCATCTCAATCTTACAGATGCGGAACGCGGGATTCTGTCAGGTCTTCCGTCATACTCGGTTGGTCCGCTCTCGCTGCATGCCGACCATGCCATCACCGTTCTCTTAAACGAGGTGGACCGGAGGCGGTCGACATGACGGATCTCCTCGATACGGTGGAGGCAATACTCTCCTACGGCCCCATATGCGATCACTGCCTTGGCAGGTTCTTTGGAAAACGATCCTTTGGGCTCTCCAATGACGAGAGGGGGCACTCTCTCCGCATCGCACATTGCATCGGAATGAACAGGCCGTATTCCAGGGAGACCGAACCGTGCTGGATCTGCCAGGACCTCTTTTCTTCGGTTGATGAATGGGCGGAAAAAGTGGTTGAGGCCATCGGTGACCGGGAGTATTCGACGTTCCTGATAGGGACACGGGTCCCCCCCCTGATGGCGGAATGCGAGGAGATGGTGTGGAGCGATCTCTCTCTCCTGGGACCTGAACCGCTCAAGTCTGAGATGAACAGGGAGGTCGGGAAGGCCGTGTCATCCCTGACCGGGAGGGATGCGGATCTTGCCCGTCCCGACATCGTCGCAATTCTCGATATCTCCGGAATGACTGTCGAGATCCAGGTAAATCCCGTATTCTTTCATGGCCGGTACAAGAAACTTGAGCGGGGGATACCCCAGACACACTGGGACTGCAGGATCTGCCGCGGAAAAGGATGCGAACGGTGCAATTTTACCGGGAAACAGTACAGCGACTCGGTGGAAGAACTGATAGGAAGACCGGTAATGACGATGTTTGAGTCTTTGGGAGCGGTCCTGCACGGTGCAGGGCGGGAGGATATCGACGCACGGATGCTTGGGACCGGACGCCCGTTCGTGATGGAGGTGGTGTCACCCCGAAAGCGTACTCTTGGGCTGCCGGATCTCGAGGCATCCATCAACCAGTCGGCGGCCGGGAGGGTCTCTGTGAACCTGGAAGGGTGGAGCGGCCGGGACGGGGTGGAAACCATTAAATCGAACAAGGGGTATAAAAAATACAGGATCCTGGTCGAGGTTGACGGCCCCTTACCGTTATATGAGCTTAAATCAGGCCTGCAGGCCCTCAAAGGGGTGACAATATACCAGCGCACGCCGCAGAGGGTCGCTCACCGGAGAGCGGATAAGGTAAGGGAACGCCGGGTTCTTGATATCGAGTTTGCTGGTGAAGAGGACGACCGATTTGTAATCGAGGTCACCGGAGAAGCCGGCCTCTACATCAAGGAACTCGTATCCGGGGATGATGGGAGGACAAGACCCAGTCTAGCCGAGGTCCTTGGCAGACCTGCACGAGTGGTCACACTCGATGTGGTTCAGGTAGAATAGATACAAACGGAGGAAAGATATGGCACATCACAACGGCCCACGCAAGAAGACACGGTATAAATTCAAGAAAGATCTGAGAAAGCGGGGAATCACACCTGTAACGTCGGTGATCCAGCAGTTCGAGATAGGGCAGAAAGTGCACGTGGTCTGCGAACCCAGTGTTCAGAAAGGAATGCCCCACAGGAGGTTCCATGGGAAGACCGGAACGGTGGTCGGCCAGCGTGGCCGTGCATGGCTTCTTTCAATCAGGGATGGCAATTCGGAAAAAGTTGTCATCGCAAGACCGCAACATCTAAAAGCTCAAAGGTAACAATCTGCATCTGGTAATTGGCATGAAAGTTAAGGGGATTCTTAGCGAAGAGAAGATAACGCTTCCAGAGCTCAAGGAGATTCTCATCAGGGTGGAATCGGAGCGCATCGAGGCCGGCAAGGAGATGTCATATGAACTTCGCAAGAGTATTGAACATGCCAACCAGCTCTCGAAGACATCAGCGGAGAGCTCACGAGCACTTGTCGGGGATCTTCTCGAACAGGAGAAGATGAAACCCGAGATTGCATTCCGGATCGCGAATGTCATGCCCAGAACCCGGGACGAACTCAGGGCTATTTACGCAAAGGAGAAGTTTACCCTGACCGGCGAAGAGCTCGACGGCATAATCGAGATCGTGAAGGCGCATTCCTGAGGGGGCCCGAATGAAGACTGATAAAAAAGAGGTCAACGCAATAGTGCTGGACGTCCTCCTCAAGGGGCACCCCGATGATCCAAGACCCCCGTTCAAGAGGGAACCGCTTGTCCAGGCGGTCGGCACCGCGCAGTTCAAGCTCCTCGAACTGGTACCGAAAGGCCTGGAGATCCAGATTCACGAGAGCGTCTATATCGGGGACGGTGAGCGGGAGAAGATCGAGCGGGTGAAGCGGAGGATCGGCTACGATGAGCTGACCCAGACGGCTAAAATCGAGCTCCCCTTCGTTGTCGAAAAGATCGTGCAGGAAAAAGAGAGCGAATATGTCCAGTTTTTCAACAGATCGATCTCGATAAGCCCGAAATTGCACATGCTCCACCTTCTCCCTGGAATCGGCAAGAAACTGATGTGGGAGATCCTCGAAGAGCGTGAAAAGAAGCCTTTCGAGAGTTTTGCCGAGATAAGCCAGCGGATAAAATCCATACCCCATCCGGAAAAGATGATAATCTCCAGGATTCTTGAAGAGCTCGAGGATCCGAACATAAAGTATCACCTCTTCACGTCACGATGAAAGCACCGAGAGATCAGCACTTCCTGGTCGATCCCCGTGCGATAAATCGGATTGCGGATGTCGTGGATATCCGCGATCGCGATGTGCTGGAGATAGGGCCGGGCAAAGGTGCCCTGACTCGGGCACTTCTCGAGAGGGGTGCGCGAGTACGTGCGGTTGAGGTCGACGCGGAACTTGTGGAAGATCTAAAAGTCCTTTTTTCAGATGATATCGCCGCCGGCCGCTTCCAGCTCACCCATGGAAACGCGACGAAATGCCCGTTGCCGCCATTTGATATCGTCGTCTCGAACCTGCCCTATTCTGCCTCATCAAAGATCACCTTCAGGTTGCTTGATATCGGCTTTGATGTGGCAGTACTGATGTACCAGCGGGAATTTGCCCAGCGGATGGTTGCCCCCACAGGGACCCCTGAATGCGGCAGGCTCTCGGTCATGGTCCAGACCTACTGCTGTGTCGAGCCTGTCTTCGACCTCCCCCCGCACTGTTTCTCGCCGCGTCCGCAGGTGAAGTCCACTGTGGTGAAGATCATACCGAGAGGGCCCATCTTTCCCATCAGTGACAGGGCACTCTATGCAGACGTCGTGCGGGCGCTCTTTGCCCACAGGCGAAAGACGGTTAGGAACTGTATCAGGAGTGCCGGGGGGATTCTCACGAAGCCCGACATCGGGACGCTCCTCCGGGAGCTTCCCGACGAGATTCTTGCCGTGCGGCCCGAGGAACTGTACCTGGAAGATTTTGCCACCATTACAAACGTGATTGCGGATGAATCCTGACCAGGTATATCCCCCGCGTGAGGATACCTGCCTCCTTGCCCGGGCAGCGATCTCCGAGGCCTGTGAGAGCGACTTCGTGCTCGAGATCGGGACAGGGAGCGGGTACATATCGCGATCCCTGCAGGAGTCAGGCATCAGGGTGCTTGCGACCGATATCAATCCTCATGCGGTGAAAGCCGCGAGATTGGAAGGCCTGGACGTGGTCAGGGCAGACCTCTTCATGGGTATCAGGGGTCTCTTTGACCTGGTTGTCTTCAATCCGCCGTACCTGCCCACAGGACCGGACGAACGGATAGATGACTGGCTCGAGTATGCCCTTGACGGTGGGCCTGACGGCAGGTCGGTTATCCGGCGGTTTGCAGAAGAGGTGCCAGGCCATCTCTCCCCCGGCGGCAGGGTGCTCATCCTCGTCTCGTCGGTCACGGGATGCGAAGAGGTGATGTCTCTCTTCCAAAAGCAGGGATTCCAGGTTGACATATCTCAAAAAGAACGCGTATATGATGAGGATCTCGTCGTGCTGAAGTGCAGCCTGAAAACCGGTGGATAAAAACCGGTGATTTTTATCAAAAATTGGGGAATATCAGGAGAAGATGGTTCCTGGGCCCTGCCCGCAGTTCGGGCACGCCCGTACAAAGACAGGTATGGGACGGGGGGTATATTCGGGTCTTTCAGTCACGTTATGCTCAGGCAGATCGTAGACCCTCCCTGCCGGCGGTTGCCAGTTGCCTATATCGCTGTCGAGGAGCGAGGCTATGCGTTCCGAGGCGGATATCCGGGTCTGCGATGGCGGGTTGGGCACGGGTACTGCCGGAATATCCGGAGTGATACCGGTTCCGGGGGTGTAGCCTGAGAAGAACGAGTGGATCCGGGAATGGGAAGCGAGCTGCGAGAGCACGCCGGTGGTCCCTGCCGCTGCGGCAGGGGAGCATACGAGGGCAAGGGCCAGTAAGCCTGCAACTATTGGAATAATTCGCAATTTCATATTGATCCTCCTTTGTCGATGTATCGGTCAATATTGGATAAAGTCTTTTTGTGTTCACTTTTGACCAACCCTTTGGTACGGATGAATTACTGGGTGTAATAATCACCTCTGGGCCGGGTTGTGTCGGGGTGTACGTATCATGGGGAAATGGGGGAACTATCCGGCTCTTTGCTACTATGGAAAAGATTGGTGAACCGGGTTACATCTCGTGGTGGTATGCCAGTCTCCACACACCCACATGCGATGCCGGATCGGCAGCCTTCGAAATTACCTTGAATGATCCGTCTTTCGAGACCGGAGGCGGTTGCCTGGCAGTCCGGTGACGCCTTTTGAGAATGCGGGAATGATCCTGGAATCATAACGTGGGATAGTAGGGGAGGCGGCAGGTGGTTTGACTGAATTGCGACGGGAAAACATCAAGTCTCTCTCGCGACACGAAACTGCAGGGAGAAAAAAAATCTTTGTATTTTAGCCGCAGCATCCGCAAACCGGCGGATCAAAAAAGTAATCGTCCCAGGACATTCTGCTTGAATCACCGGAACGTGGGTGAACGGGCGGATCCATGGTGTATACCCTGTCTTCTGGAGGAGCCCAATTTGCTACGTCGCTATACAGCAGAGACGTGATCCTATCCGATACCGAGGTTGTCATGTGGTTGCCGGGAGGCTGCAATGCCTGATACGAGGGCACAGTCACCCGATCCGAACTGACCTGTGTATGTCCGTTAATCATTGAATCGATGCGCGAATACGAGTACATCTGCGAGATGAGGATGCTACCCGCACCACCAGCCAGTGGAGAAAATACAAGGAAAAAGGCCAGTACCCCGGCCGCGACAGTTTCATTGCGAATGTTTTTCATGATTCTCCTCGTCGAAATACCCTGTTTGTTGGATTACAGTACCTTTCACAAAAGGAGGATTTATACTCTGTCGTGTGTAGATGGTGGATTATACTGCGCCGTGTCACAGGGCCGGAACATACCGGAACAAAAACAGCGAAACCTCCCCGTTCTTGGTAACAACCCAACCGAATCCCCTGCAGCTCCCGATTTTTCTTCATCTTCCTGCATCGAGACGGAAAATCCCGGTTACGGAGATACCCGGCGTCCGGAATCCGGATTGGTCACGAGCCCCCGGGCCAGGTGAAACGATTTTTGCCTGCCGGGTTCGGCCACCCCGTGATGCAGCGAACCGACGCCCGGGCTATTCTTACAATCCCCTATCGCCCAGGGATGTGCATGCAATTATTTTCCGGGCTTTGGGGTAAATGTCCTGGACGGGCAGCGCCCGGCGTCCCTGTCAGCGGGAACCGGGCCGTTGATCCTGCATTCACCCTCATTCCCCCTGCCTGGTGTAAAGAGGACACATTCAGCACAGGTTGGCATGGGAAGAAGGTGTCACTTCTATCCATTAGATTCTTTTCTATACCCAATGAGTGAAGAAGAACGCATATGCAAAAGCGATTCCCATGACGACCATGACCGGGATTGCTATCCTGTCCGCAATCCCGAGCGTGCGTTCACGAAGGCGCGTTCGCGTTCTCGATCGGTACCCCCGGATGTCGATGGTCAGGCCAAGCAGGGTTGCCCTTCCGATCGAGTTGGAGACCAGGGGGACCATGACGGGCGCGACACTCTTTATTCTCCCGATAAACCCCTCGCCCGGGTGGTATCCCCGGGCCAGCTGGGCCTCGTGGATACGCTTCCCCTCGATCTGGAGTGTCGGGATGAATCGCAGGGCGATGATGAACATCAGGGTATAATCAGCAGGAATTCGTGCACGTTCCATGGTATGCACGAGATCGCGAGGCTGGGTCGAGATGACGAAGAGCTGGAAGGCGGTTATGAGTATGGCGAAACGCAGCGTAAGAACGGTCCCGACGATAAGGGCTTCGACGGTAACAGGGATGCTTCCCCCGATGTACGGCACGAAGCCGGGAACAAGGTAACCGATCACGGTTCCCCTCGGAACAGTCAGGATCGTGACGAGATAGAGGACGACACTCATGAGCCCGACGAGCAGCATCTGCTGGAGCACGGGTTTCAAAAGACGGCCAGCCAGTGCCAGCAGGAGGATCAGGAGAAGATAGGCGACGAGGAGCGGTATGGAGGACGTGAGGATCGTCGCCATGCTCACCACGATGATGAAGAGGATCTTCGTTGCAGGGTGGAGGCGGTGGAACAGCCCGTTCCCCGGGATGTACTGGAGGATCTCGCCCATGTATGTCAGGCCCCCGCTGCTGAATCGGATACGATCTTTCCTGCATCCATGCGAACAATCCTGTCAGCACATTCCTCCGCGATCTCGCGGCTGTGCGTGACCATGATGATCGTGTGCCCGTCCCCCTGGAGTCGTTTTATCAGCTCAATGATCTCCCGTGACTCTTCACCGTCAAGACCGGTGGTCGGTTCGTCAAGGATGAGCACTGGCGGTTTCATGGCCAGTATGCAGCCGATTGCCAGGCGCTGACGTTCACCGCGGGAGAGCCAGCGGGGATAGAGATCCCGGAGGTGCTCGAGGCGTACGGTGGAGAGTGCATCGATTACGGCTCTCTCACGGTCCGGGATCTTTAAGTTGTCAACACCGAATGCCACCTCGTCAAAGACCGAGTCGGCGAAGAACATGTGATCCGGGTTCTGGAATACCAGGCCGACTGAATGTGCGAGCTCTGCGACGGGAGCCTTTGCGGCATCTTTTCCATCGACTTGTACCGTTCCTTTTTCCGGGCGGAGAAGGCCTATGAAATGCTTGATGAGTGTCGTCTTTCCCGAACCGTTCTCACCGACGATCGCTACGAACTCGCCGGGAGCGATCTCCAGGTCGATGCCCGAGAGGGCCTCGTCGTCTCCGTACCGAAACGACAGCCCCTCGGTACGGATGATTGGCGGCCTGCCTCTATCCGTGACATTCTCTCCCCTTATCCCTGAGAAATCGGGTATCAGCGTCTTCTTTGCAGTCTCGTCGGAGAGAACATGATCGGCCGTGCCTTCGGTCCGGATCTTGCCGTCCTCCAGGATTACGTACCTGTCGACCACCGCGGCAAGCCGGGGATATTTCTGTTCGACAAGGAGTATGGCCTTGCCCTGTGCCTTCAGTTCCTTTAAGAGGGAGACGATGCTGTCCGTTCCCTTTTCATCAAGTTCCGATGTCGGCTCGTCGAGGATGAGGATATCGGTGCCAAGGGCGAGGGTCGTGGCGAGGACCACACGCTGTTTCTGCCCACCTGACAGGGCATGGGGCGGACGGTCCTTCAACCCTTCGAGCCCGGTGACGGCAAGAACCCGGGAGAGGCGCTCTTCGACCTCTTCAGGCGAAAAACCGCGCCGTTCAAGGGCGGAGAGGATCTCCTCCTCCACCGTTGTGAATATGAGCTGGGAATCGGGGTCGTCGAAGAGGATCCCTACCGAGGTTGAGAGATCGGAGAGGTCACGGTAATCACCGACATCCTTTCCGTTCACCGCCACGCTGCCCGATTTTCGTCCCCCGTACTCGTGCTCGAGAATGCCAGCCGCCGCCAGGCAGAGCGTCGTCTTGCCGGATCCCGAACGGCCGGAGACCAGGACACACTCACCTCTCTTCAGGGAGAGCGTGATATCCGATATGGCATCCCTGCCGGTTCGCGGATATGCATAGCTGACAGACTCGAGCGTGATCATTCCTGTCCCCGCATCAGGACCCTGCTGGCCGGGAAGTAGAGTACCTGCACGATTACAGCGTTAAAGACGGCTGTTATCACGACGATCGGGACGAAGACCAGGACAAAGTTCACCAGGTCTCCCCCGTACTGGGAGAGAATCGTCGCGCCCACGAAGACTATGGCGACCGCAGCAAACGAAAATCCGCTGGCAAGCGTCGTCAGGAATGTGGCAGCCGTCGGAGCGATTTTGGACCTGCTCTTCAGGGCTCCATAGATGGCGAAGCAGACAAGGGCGCCGATAGGCTCGCTTATCAGGTTTGCCGGGGGGAATATCGAGCTCGATATGAGCATCGAGAGAATTCCTGCCACTATGCCGATCCCGAGCGCCTCGTAGACCTTCGGCTGGATGAGGATGATCGCAAGACAGTAGAACGCTATCACCATGTTCGGGGTGAGCGGTGTATGGAGCATGGCCAGGAAATAGCGAAGGATTGCTCCAACTGCAAGGAGTATGCCTACAATGGCAATATCTCTTGATTTCATGTGTTTCACACCAATTTTTTATTTCAGATACGGAATTTTCAAATGTTCACAGGCTCTTCAGAAGGAGATCTTGGTTGATGTTCACCAGTGAGGCAACACCCTGAAAAGAGGTCTCTTGCGGGCTGACGGTATCTGCTGCTTCATGGGAAAAAACATCCCATGACCAGACCTGGAAATATTCGGGTTCATGATATTCACGTATGTATAAGATTATACATTAGTGTATAAAAATGTACTGAATGGTTGGTCTTCGGATCGGGATATATGGCTGTTATTCCACCTTCTGTGGATGCACCTGTTCCGGACGCGCGAAAGGGACGCCTGATCGGGATTTCATCACTGTTCTGGAAAACAGCGGGTTTGAATGCCAATTTGTATCCTGCGGCCGGAATCTGGGAAACAATTATCCTCCGGGGCATGGTACTACACAGCATCGGACAATTCCGAGGAGAAAGGGCAAATGAAGGATCGTAACTTCGAAACCCTCGCGGTGCTGGTAGTTCTCATGGCGCTCGTCCCATGTACCGTCATGGCACATCCGCCTGCCGACATGAAGCTTTCATATGATCCGGGTGCCGGCGAACTGACGGTTACCGTCACACACGACGTGGATAACCCAGGCAGTCATTTCGTCTACCTGGTAACGATACAAAAGGACGGCCAGGTGGCAGAAGAGAGTGTGTATTCACGGCAGCCTGCGAGTGGCACATTCACGTATCGCTACCTCGTATCGGTGGATCCAGGTGATACGCTGGCCGTGACGGCATCATGCAACCAGGGCGGCTAGATCTCCAGGCGTCTGGCGGTTCCTGGCACGACAGCGGAGGCGGCGCAATCGGCCGTCCAGCCGTCAGAAATTCCCCTCTGGTATTACCATGCCGTCCTGGCCGTCCTTGGCCTGGTATTTTTCCTCGTCGCGGTGGGGCTCATCCAGTGGAAAAGATCAGTGACCGGGTGGTACAGGTACCATAAAACCATTGCCACTATTGGGGGAGTACTTACGATAATCGCCTTTTTAATCCCGTTCTTTGCGATATTCCTGGGCGGAGCTCCCTCCTATATCCTTGCCCATGCAATGGTCGGAATCGTGATAATCTTCCTCGTACTGCTCATCATCATCCTGGGGATCGCACGTGAGAGAGGGAAAAAACCGAATCCGTCCCTCCGAACGGCCCATATCCAGGCAGGCAGGCTGCTGGTGGTGCTCATGGCTGCAAACCTCGTATACGGCCTTGTGCTGATGGGGGTCATCTGACCTCCCATACATCCATGCCAGGGATTCCCGACTATCAGGGCGGTATCCGGCTATATTGTCCTGATCATGGAGGAATCGACAAAGAACCAGCACGAAGTCCCGGTTTTTTTCAGCGATCCGGACCAGCTGTCCAGGTGATCGGTGCCCGCGATCTCCAGGTCCGTGGTGTCTACGGTGTACCAGCCAACCAAATTTTTTTGCACATCCTGCAGCCTATGTCGGAAGAAGTGTGTCCGGCCCGGCCTGTTGCAGTCCTCCGGGCGGGGGACTCACACCATGTCCAGGTACTTCTCCCTGTTGTTGAGAAAGTCACGGTAGACCCTGAAATACTCCGTCTCCTCGTACCCGATCTTCTGGATTGGAATCATGTCAAAACTGTAGATCTCTGCATCGGGGTACGCGAGGAGAATCGGTGAGTGCGTGGCGATGAGGAACTGTACATCTCCTGTGGATGTGACCTTCCGGAGCAGGTGCAGGAGCTCGATCTGGGTCGCCGGCGACAGCGCGTTTTCAGGTTCGTCGAGGAGGAATAGCCCGTCCCTCTGGTACCGGCTGGCAAAAAAAGCCATGTGTGACTGCCCGTGGGACCTGTCCATGAGCGAATCGTGCCCAAAATACGAGAGCGTCCCGGGATCTGCGATTGCCCATTCGTCGAGGACCTCTGCAAAGTAGCGGAACAGTTCGGATGAGAAGAACGATCCCGGCACTCTCTCCCCTGCCCACCCGACATCGATGTACCGGTACAGCTCATCCGCATACCGATTATAATGGCAGCGGTGTCTCTCTTCATCCTTCCAGATATGGATATTGCATTTTTTTGCAATTGCCCGGAGCAGGGTGGATTTTCCTGTCCCGTTCTCCCCGATGAAGAACGTGACGGGGCGGGAGAACCCGATCCGGTCAGTCTTCCAAAAGATCTCCAGGTTGAAGGGATAGTTGCGGTCAGTGGGAAACCGGTCGTGCAGCAGCCGCACCCCGTTGATATGCATTACCAGAGAGGTACTGTTCCATTCCCCGATATATTCCTCCCCATCTAACCCGGCGGGAGGAATCCCGTGACGCACCCTGCCGGGTGAACCTGATACGGGATGCCTGGAGGGAAACTTATCACCGGATCAATGACCCCGGTGACCTGGGCCCCCTCCCTCCGTCTCTTACCTGGTCAGGTCCGGGGGGCACTGCCGACGGCATCCCCGATGGTCTTCCGGAGTTCCGGGTCGCCGAGGGCATGATCGAGCATGGGGTACCTGGCGACCAGGGGGATCGGCTTGAGGACAGCCAGTGGTTTTTTGCCGTCCGGCTCGCCGGTGTAGTCCCCTGAAACCACGGTCATGGTCCCGTCCGGCCATACCGCCACGTTGCCGAATCCCTGCGTGTCCCAGATCTTCCTGATAATATCATCGATATTCATGTTTCACCGTCTGAAGTGTTTGCCTCTGTACAGTTAAAGGGTATCTTTCATGGAATGTCCGGAAAATACCCTTCCGGTTCCCGGATCGGTTCATTGGGATTCGCTGCCAGGCCGGTCATCCTGGTAATTCATTAAATCGGCTCTTCGCTATCATGGATGGATAAGATTGATGAATCCGATACCTGTTGTGCGAGTTTCCCCACCCTTACATACCACATGCGATGCATGCCGCCGCCCGAAAAAATACCGCGAGGCCTCCGCCCTCGACCCGGGGTGACACCTGCGATCACCTTCTGATTCACAGTCAAAATTTGAGCAATTGGGTATGAGTTATGCGAGGACGCCCCGGCGGCGGTTGTGAGTGACTGGATTGCGATCGCGGGTAACCACTTCGTTTCTTCTACCCGCACAAAACAGCGAGGAGGCATTTAATCTCTCCAAAAGAGAAAATTGGGCAAATATGATGGATTTTATACCAGGAGATATACTTTTTCATCTCACTTTCACCCCGCATGCTCTCCAGCCTTATTGAAGATCGCTGCCGCAGCACTAGGCATGGAGTTCGATCTGCACCCCGCAGTCCCCCTCAGGACCGGAACCTTCTCGGCGGTCATCGCCCCGGATGACGTGGTTCTTGCGGGCTTGAACGACAACCCCGTGCTTCAGAGGTTTCTCTTCCTCTTCATCAGCGGAAACTACTCCCGCCTTCTTGCGGGCATCAACCGCAGATCGGTCAACATCGAGGTGAGGCGGGCCTTCACCGCCTTCCAGCTCCTGACGATTCTCCGGGAGTCCTATCATACCATCATCTTCGTGGAGCATGACCCGTCCCTCTATGACGATGCCCGGGACGTGGTCGATGCCGTTGGCAGGGCACTTCATGACGCCGGCCAGAGCTCGCTCGTGGTCCTGTACTCCCCGAAGCCGGACCAAGCCTTTGACGAGATAGCCCGGTTTGCTCACCGGGTATTCCATATCGGGGCCCAGACCCCGCCTCCCCCTGCCACGCGTACGTACCGGAGGGGAACGGTACGCCGGCGCAGGAATCTTCCTGCAGGGCAGACCACGCTGGAGGGGATCTGATGGGGAGGAGTTTTGAGAGCGTCAGGATGGGTGTCCGGGACCTGGCAGCGCGATGGGAGCGGGCTGCCCGCCGGTTGCCGGAGCCTGACAGGATATACGCCTCCAGGCTGGTGGAGATGGCAAAAAGGCATTCCAGCGAGGCGTTCTATGCCTTCGACGACCCCCTGGAGGCTGCGTTCTTCTCAATAGCCATAGAGCTTCTGAAGGAGGAGGAGAGAGCCGGTGTGGATCATTGATTCAACGTACAGGGACGGGGTTGAGCTCTGGGAGAAGAGCGCATCAGGTGTTCGCCGCGTCACTATTCCCTACCAGCCCACCTTCTACCTCCACCTCCCCGACCCCCATGCCCACTGGGAGCTTCTCGATGCCCTCGGTGCCCGGTACGAGATGGCGGAGTGTACCTTCCGGACCATATCCGGGGAGCTGGAAGGCTACCGGATCGGAGCCGGGCGTGAGGTCGCCGCAGCCATTGAACGGCAGACCGGGTTTGAGGCCCAGCTCTACAACACAGACCTCCGCCTGGACCAGCGCTACATGGCAGAACAGGGCATCTTCCCGTGCGGGGAGCCAGGAGAGTCCCGTTTTGACCCCGATTTTTCCGTTCCGCTGGACGTCATGGAGATAACGGTTGCAGACAACCCGTCTGCGCAGGGGCGCATCACCGGAATGGAGGTGGTCCATGAGCGGTGCGAGAGGCTGGCAGGGAGCGAGCAGGCCATCCTCTCCGACCTCGCCGGCCTCGTCGCGGACTGTGACCCGGACGTCATCCTCTTTCCCTTATCAGACGTATGGATCCCCCGGATACTCTCACGAGCCCGCCGATATGGTATAGAAACCTGTATCAGCCGTACAGGCCGGTTCCGGCGAATGGAGGGCCGGTCCTACCAGAGCTACGGGAGAGTGGAATACCGGTGCGGGTCACTCATCCCCGAGGGGCGTGTGCTGATCGACACCCGGCAGAGCTTCAACTACCGCGAGAGCGACCTTTCGGGGATCATCCTCGCCTCCCGCCTCTCCGGTCTCTCTCCAAACCTTGCGGCCCGGTTCACAGCAGGGACACTCATATCAGCCTACGAGGTCTATGAGGCGCTCAGGCAGGGCATCGCCGTCCCCTACCGCAAGAATGACCCCGAGGGTGTGAGGCGCTTTTCCGAACTGAAGGCCGCCGACCGGGGGGGCATGATGTTCCAGCCTCGCCCCGGCCTCTACGAGAGGGTCCACGAGATCGATTTCACTTCGCTCTACCCCTCCATCATCGTCAGGTACAACCTCTCCCCAGAGACCCTGCATAACCCGGAGAGAGAGGGATTTCTCCCGGCGGTGCTGGACCCCCTGCTGGCGCTCCGGAAAGAGACCAAGCAGAGAAAGACGACTGACCCCCGCTATGCAGGCATAGACTCGCTGCTCAAGTGGATGCTTGTCACCTGTTTTGGCTACACGGGATACCGGAACGCCAGGTTCGGGAGGATAGAGGTTCACGAGCAGATCACCTGTCATGCCCGTGACATCCTGCTTGCCACCCGCGACATCGCCGAGGGGATGGGTTTTGAGGTGCTGCACGGAATCGTGGACTGCCTCTGGATCAGGGGACTCCGGTCTCCTGGCTCCCTGAAACAGCGTGTCGAGCAGGAGACCGGGCTGCATACCACTCTCGACACCTACGACTGGATCGTCTTCCTTCCCATGCCTGACGGCTTTGGTGCGTACAACAGGTATTTCGGAAGGCTTGAAGACGGCGCCATGAAGATACGGGGGATTGCAGCCAGGAGGAGGGACTCTCCCGCCTGCGTCAGGTCCATGCAGAACGCCATCCTCGAACTGGTGAAGGGTGCCCGCACCCGCCGCGATCTCGAGGAGATGGAGGACGGGGGGCACCTGCTGTACCGTGAGGCAAAAGAGAGGATCTCTACCGCGGAACCGGCAGAGATGGTGATCCGCCGCCGGATAAGCCGGCTCTCGTATTCCCGGAGATGCCCCGAGGCCTCGGCCGTGGAAGCCTGCAGACGGGCAGGAATCGAGCCGTCCCCGGGCATGGAGATCGCGTACGTGGTCACAGACTCGCGCACGTGGGAGGTGGAACTGGACTGGCTGGCAGTCTCCTGTGACACGACCTATTACGCAAAACTCCTTGAGAAGGCCTGGAATGAGATGCGGTTCGTCTTTGAAGAGGCCCGGGAAGGGACGCCGGCCTTACCCCGAGGCGGCGGTGCCCCATGAGAACGAGGAGACCACGTCTCCTTCGCTGTCGGAGAGGTCAAGCCTGCCCCCCTGGTTTCCAAGGGCCGGCGAGGAGAGATCCCGGAAGAGGTCGGTTCCGGAATCCGTTCCGCTTCCCGTGTGGATCACGACCTCCCCTCCCTGTGCGAGCAGGAACGGGCCGAAGACAAATGGGATCTGCGTGGGCCCGGAGAGCGTCCATCCGGAGAGTTCCTGCTCACCCGGGCCTGCGTTGGCAATAACGAGATATTCGTCGTTTACGTTCTCCCGGTCATCGCCAGCTGCATTGTAGTGGACCGATGCGATGAATACGCCGCTTGTTGGCGTATCTATGGGAACGGGGGTGACAGAAACCAAAAGATCGCCGTCAGGGTTCCAGAGGCCGGCCCCACACGTCTTTGCGGCCTTCTCCACTGCAAGGTAGTCGGCTTTGCGGGCGAAATCCTCTGCTGTGTAGACCCTCGCCATCCCGTTTTCGATCAGCAGTCTGCCAAGATCGCGGCCGTCCTGCAGGATTACATATGCAAGCAGGCGGTCGTAGCGGTCACGGATTCCTGCCTGGCGGTCGAATTGAATTGTTATGTGTGCACCGTCCAGGGTATCGGACGTATACTGCCTGGCTCTCTCCCCCCAGAGGGCAAGATGCGAGGGATCGTCGATGCCCGGGTATTCCCCGGGTACGTTGGCGGAAAGATCGGTCTCGGGACAGTCCACCCCGAGTACCCGCACCCTCTCTTCGTTCCCCCCCGAAAACTTCACGGCGATGGTATCCCCGTCTGCTACGCGTATCACCCGGGCTTCGTAGCTATTGCCCGGTTCAAACCCGGAACTGTCAGGTGCGAGGCCGGTATCGCTGCATCCGGCAAAAACGAGGAGTGCAGCGAGGAAAAAAACCAGTGTGGCTGATATTCTGATATTCGAGGCGTTCATAGTAGATTCTTGTCCCTGTTGCCTATAATTATTGGGAAGCGATGGTCCCGTCTTGGTAACTTTCATCACCGCATCGTCACAATGTCATTACATGGTGGATGAAGATGTCAAAAGAGGGGAATAGTCCCGGAGATATATACAAGGAAGCCCTCGAGCTTCATGCGGCGCACCGGGGAAAGATCGAGATCCGCTCCAAGGTGCCCCTGGAGACAAGGCGCGACCTTTCACGGGCTTACACTCCTGGTGTTGCCGAGGTCTGCAGAGCCATTCACAGGAACCGGGATATGGCCTATAAATATACCCTGAAAGGAAACACCATTGCAATAATCTCCGATGGGTCCGCGGTCCTCGGGCTTGGCAACATAGGGGGGTATGCTGCTATTCCCGTGATGGAGGGGAAGGCAATCCTCTTCAAAAAATTTGCAGGAATCGATGCATTCCCCATCTGTTTCGAGAGTTATCACACCGATTTTGTAGACGAGGTGAAGAATATCGCCCCTGTATTCGGGGGAATCAATCTCGAGGACATCGCGGCGCCAAAGTGTTTCGAAGTGGAAGAGGCGCTCCAGGATATCGGCATACCGGTGATGCATGATGACCAGCACGGCACGGCGATCACGGTGCTTGCGGCACTTCTCAATGCGTGCAGGGCTACAGGGAAGAACTTCGAGGACTTAAACATCGTGGTCTGTGGTGCTGGTGCGGCAGGGTACGCGATTGTACGCCTCCTCCGGTGTATCGGGTACAACCCGGATTTCTGCCAGAGTGTCAGGGATATCATCGTCTGCGATACCCAGGGGATCATCCACAGGGAACGGAAGGGCCTGTATGCCAACAAGTACAAGTTCATCGTCGCCGACGAGACGAACCGGAGTGGCAGGCAGGGGACACTTGCCGATGCCCTGGAAGGAGCGGACGCCTTCATCGGCGTATCAACCGGCGGACTGGTGACTCCGGAGATGGTCCGGACAATGAACGACGACCCGATCGTGTTTGGAATGGCCAATCCTGTCCCCGAGATCATGCCTGACCTGGCGAAGGCGGGTGGGGCGGCAGTGGTCGGGACAGGGAGGAGCGACTATCCCAACCAGATAAACAACGCCCTCGCGTTCCCCGGGGTGTTCCGTGGCGCACTTGATGCCTTTGCCACCCGGATCACGGACGAGATGAAGGTGGCTGCGGCCCATGCGCTCGCCGGGTATGTGCCACGCCCGCACAGGGACCACGTGCTGCCGACGGTCCTCGACAGGGAGGTTACCCGCGCAATTGCGCGGGCGGTGAAGGACGCTGCGTTCGAATCAGGATGCGGAAGGGAGATCGGGTAGGGCGGCACCATCCCGGAGGCGGGGTCTTTTCCGCGGTCCCGTGATCGCCAGTGAAAGAGACCTCATCCTGCCCCGGTTGGTGGCAGTGCCCGGATGAAGATGCCACCTGCCCCGGATCGATTCAGTTGTCTGATTTCAGGGAGCCGGCTTTCGGCGAAGCTTTGCCAGGTCTGACAGGTACTTCTCTCTCCGGGCCGTGTATGCCTCTCCCCCCCTCCCGAAGGCTACGTATTCGACAACTCTCCAGCCTTCCTCAACAAGCCGTGTCTTCGTCCTGTCGGAGAGGCCCATCAGGAACCCGAACCGTAACAATTCTTTTCTCTCCTCCATGCGCCTGCATATCCACCTGATGAGCCCGGGATCATGGGTCCCGACGTCAAACGGCTTCCCGATCGCTTCCGCCGTGATAAAAAGAGCCTTGAAGCGGTCTTCTATCTCTTCAAAATCGTCCGTGTCACCAAGATACGCTCCCTTCACGATCCGTGGAGCTACGTCCATGGCGAGGAGCCGTGAGAGGTCATCTCCGGTGCGGTCCAGGTAGGCCTGCAGCGCGAGTGTGACCCTGTACCCTTCTGCTGCACACCGGGCTGCCGCCGAGAGAGAGGCCTCCACGAGACCCTTCCCTTCCATGTCAATCTCGAACCCGATCCCCTTCCGGTTCGCCAGGGATGCCAGGTCGCAGATCATCTCCAGGCAGAGCTCCCGGTCAAAGATCGCACCAAGGGATGTCGATTTTATCGATAGATTCGCGTCAAGACCGAGATCGTGTATACCTTCGGCAAGATTTCGGTATTGTCCGGCCATGGCGAGTACGGGCGCCCTGGACGTGGCATATTCACCGAGTGCATGCAATGTACAGGATATTCCCTCACCGTTGCGAACACCAGCCCATTCGAGCGCCCGGTCCATGTCCGGAAGTGACCACTGTTTTGCCGATACCATCAGATCTCATCTTGGCAGATACAGGCAAAAAGGATTTGCCCGCGATTCATTCCTGGCTTGACCGTATTTTACCCGACAATTGCAGGGAACACGGAGTGGTCACGGCAAAAAAGGCCATTGCGGGGTGGTCTTTCAGAATCGATCGTGCTCCTGACCAGGGACCGGTCCCGGCCAGGAGAAGGGAACAGGAGCCCTGTGCTCGCCTGTCCCCAGGGTCTTATCCAGGCAGAAGGTCCGGCCGGGTGTGGCATCCCGATCAATCAGGGAGCGTTCCCGAAGATATGCATGGATCGGTGGCGTGAATCCTTCGGTTCTTCAACCCGAAAACCATGATCCCGATAACTCAGCCTCTGTCGACTCCCGAGTGGTCCTTTCTCTCCGCGTCATAGTACCAGTTTTTGAGCATGCGGGCGACCTTCTCTTCTAGTTCCGGTGTGCGTTCCATTCGTGCCTTCTCGCCCTCCTCGATGGGGCAGTGTTCCCACAGTTTCAGCAGCACGGTGATCTCGTCGTCCTTCCTCCTGATAATCTCGGATAATTCCTCGTTCTTCAGGTGCAGGCTCTCAAGTTCAAGTTTCAGGTCCTGCTGGCTCTTTTTCCTGCTTGTCTTTGCAGCGATGTACACCCTCAGGGCGTCGTTTACGAACTCGTCAGGAGATGAACTCCCTTCCTTTTCCATCAGCTGGATGATGGCCTCCCACAATGCCGGGTCTATGGTGACACAGACTATTCCCTCTGCCATTGCAGAAAGTAGGCATGGATGGCACATCATGATTTCTCTCTCCTTTCATCTCCTTCTGGAGCGAAGCTATCTGTGTTGTGTCCGGATCAAGGGGATTTTACCACGAATAAGAGCGGGAATGCACATTCTTCACTTTCTCTCCTAAAAAGACGAAGGAACGGGAGATGCGCATGCATCGGCAATACCCATCTCCCGGAAAAAGGGTCCATTGGTATGATATCGATATCCCGGTCAGGCCACGCAGTACTGCCCCGGGACCGTTTCAACTGGCGCTGTCAGTTCACATATTGATCTTGTGGAGAAAGAAGACTCCGATGCAGATAGCAGCGATCGACAGGGCCATGAACAGCATGTCCATCCCACTGGTCAGGTTCATGGCCAGGACCCGCTGGAAGAAGCTCACGATCAAGACCATGATTATGACCTTGATGATCTTGTTCTTGAGGTCGTCTAAGTTGGTAATCTCCAGGATATTGTGGAATACGTTGCCTGCTCGGGCGATATCGATCTTTGATATGAAGAGTTCGTATATGCCGAACGAGAAGATCAGGAGAACCATCCCGATCAGGTAGAAGTCGATAGCCCCTATTATCCCGATGAGGATATCGGTATGTTCAACATGTATGTGGGTCAGGTCAACAGACTGGGCGAGAGTGTTGACAATCTCAAGAGAACCGGTGATGAAGAGTATAATCGAGCTGAATGTGCCGAAAGCCACTGCAAGAAGGACGATCAGGCGGGAGTTCCAGAGCGCTCGTTCGAACGCGTGCTCGACTATATGCTGTTCTTCCCTGCTTTTGTAAGCTGTATCAGGTTTGGAAGGAACCATTACTCACAGTTTGGTTTTTTGGACATAAAAACGCCTCCTCGCTGTTTCCTGTGGACTCAATGAAATTACCCGTTCATCAGAAGTATCCAGACTTAGTCATTGATCCGCCGCCGGGGCGCCCATCGGGGGCGGCGGCGTGCATCGCACATGGGGGTGTGGGGGCGGTAGCCCCCACAAAATCTTTCCGGTTCATCAATCCTATCCACATAAAATAGCGAGGAGGCTTTCTTTCCATGCAAGACAGCGAGCATGCAAAAAAGGCCGTTTCATCTCTCCTAGATCAGTGCACTCTCCTGTTCGGAATCCCTGCAGAAGAGGCAGGAAGTCCGGGTCTTTGCGATGGTCCCGCGGATCTCGTCGAAGTCCGGATCGGGAGGCAGGCTGAAGATCTCCAGGTCTGCCGGAGATGCCGCACCGAGCGCCTCCTGAAAGGTCATACTCCTGACTGCGATATCCCTGGCCGGGATTCGGGCCTGCTCAACAAGCTTTTCCAGGTTTTTCCGCACTTCCGCCACACGGTCCGGATCCGCCACCGGCGCAACGATCCTGATCGTGGCTTCCCAGTTGATGGCCAGTTTGTAGGCGGTAAGGATGGCGAGGTCGCAGTTCGGGAGATTGAGTCCATCCGTCTGTTCCAGGCATTGTCCGGCAATCCAGAGATTGATCTTTCGTCTCCGCCCGAGACCTGCTGTTCTGTGGGGGGCATAGAGGATGACTGCCATCTGGTTCCCGGCGGCCTTTGCTATGATCTGCCTGAGATCATCTTCCCACCGTGGATCTTCGGGGAGTCTCAGGAATACGATGTTTGGAGGGAAGAACGAGTCTTTTAAGGCCTGGGTGCTGGATACCACGCCATCTGCATAGGTATCTGTATCGATAACCGTCCACTTGGTATAGATCCCGTCTTCTTCGAACTCCCCGGATAGTGCCGGTAGCCTGGACTCAAGATGCATGCGATTGTCTTCGATGTTGATCCCGAGTATGCGGACCGACCCGCTCGGATAGGTTATGTCGCGGACAAATTCCGACATCCCCCGGAGCTCTGCCGGTCCAAGGAGAGGGATGAGGAGGTTTGGCTTCCAGGCCTTCTCCTGTGCACGGGGAAGTGCCATTGACTTCTTGGCTGCCCATTCTGACAGGGCCACGAAAAGACTACTCCGGACATCACCATAGGGCACCGGTCCGGTCAGTCGGCGATACATGAGAAAATAGTAGAGTAAAGCGACAAAGAAGAGTGCGACGAGGCTGAATATGGGATTGATCACAAACATGGCGAAGATGCACCCGATGGTCCCGATCACCGGGACGGACCGCGGGATCCGCAGCATCGGCCTGAAACTGACGAGCTGGAGGTTCTGCTCGATAAGGATGACGATGTTGATCATGCCGTAGGTGATCAGGAAGAACATGGTGATGAGCGGTGCTATGATGTTCAAATCCCGAAGCATGAGCGCGGCGGCAACCGCACCCCCTGTCACCAGGATCGCATTGCGGGGTATGCCTGTTGAGGTTCGTTCCGCAAACCACGCGTTTCGGGGCATGATACCGTGTTCACCCATGGCCTGGAGGATACGTGAGGCGCCTACAAGCGAATTTAATGCAGAGGAGAAGGTGGCGGCGAGGAGCCCGGCAAGAACCGCAGAATTCCAGCGTGAACCTGATAAGAGGAAGTCGTAGTTCCCGACGAGATCGGACGGTGGGGCGGATGCGGCAAGCCACCAGGCGAGTGCGATGTATATGGCCATCCCTGCAGCTATGGCAAGCAGCGTGCCGACAGGGATGGCCCGCCTGGGGTTCTTTAACTCTCCTGACATGTTTGCCCCTGCCATAATCCCTGTTGCAGCAGGAAAGAATACTGCGAAGACTGTCCAGAAGGATATGCCAGGGGGGGATGCAACGAATTCGTATGCCGGAGGTGCGGGCGGGAAGGCAGCGAAGATGGAGACGAGTGACCCGATCAATACTGCAAGGATCAGGTACTGTATTTTGAATGTCACGCTGGTGCTGATGAAGACTATTGCGAAGAGTATGGCGAATATGGAAAAGTCGATAAGAAGGGGTGAAAGACCGGGATAGAGGAACAAGAGCCCGGCCCGGAAACCGAAGACGTAGAGTGCCACTGACAAGGCAAGCGAGAGGTAGAGCGGGACTCCGATACTCCCTCCTATCTCCAGTCCCATCGACCGTGATATGATCGAATATGCCCCACCCGGCCCGATGCGGATATTGCTGATGATCGAGGACATCGAGAGGGCTGTGGTGGTTGTGATGGCAAAAGCGATGAGGATGATCGTCCATGCCCCGAGCAGCCCGGTAATCCCGACGACCCAGCCAAGACGCAGATACATTATCACGCCGAGGATGGTAAGGAGGGTGGGTACGAAGACTCCCTTGACCATACCAAACTTGATAATCTCGTCGCCGGACTGATCAGAAGACGCCATGGTCCTGTCTCATCCTTTATACTCCGAAACAGGATAAAAGAGTTATGAACAGACGTCCAGTGAACGAAAACGCATGGATCCCGGGGATGAAAACCCCGGTCATCCCGGTTAACGCGGGTTATGTGTATAGCTCGGTACAGGAAAGTGCCTCACATCAGAAAAGCAGTTCTATCAGTCACCGGCTGCATATGGACAGAACCAGAAGCTGGTGACAGGTACGAACCATCCTGCCTGCGGGAATAAAAATGTTATTACTATGCAGCCTGCTGTACCTATTACAGGATTGTCGTAATTATGATACCAGGAGTGTGCACAGGGAAGTCGGGGGCGCCTGACCGGGAGATATGCCTGGTGGAGGCTCTCCCATGAACTTTTGCGAGGCATGGCAGGGAAGGCGGGGTCTCTGGAATTGCGCGATATTCATATCGACAATTGTTGTCCTGTCCATGAATTGTGCAGGCCTCATGGTGGGTATCACGACGGTTTTTCCTCACCTGATATACGTCCCGGTGGTGATCGCGGCATACCGGTACCCGAAAAGAGGGCTCCTGTTTGCCGTAGTGGTGGGCGCGTTCTATCTCCTGATGTCATATGCATTCGCCGCGGGTTCGATGGCTCTGATCATAGAATCCCTGGTCCGTGCATCCGTTATCGTCATCATAGGGTGGCTTATCGCGGTTCTCTCGGCACGGCTTCGTGACCAGGAAAGACTCTACCGAGGTGTATTCGACAACTCGGAGGCGGGAAGTCTTCTCATCAGGCGGGAAGGATCGGCAAGGATCGTCGAGGATGCAAACGAGAGGGCAGCCACGCTCCTCGACAGGAGACAGGAAGACCTGGAGGGCAGACCCCTCTCGCTCTTCTGGACGGAGGAAGGCGAAACTGCGATCTTCTCTCTCCTTGAAAGTGACGGTCGCGTGAACGCCGGCGAGACTGTCTTTTACCCGGCCGACGGGGGAGAGATGATCGTCCTCGTCTCCCTGGCCCCTCTCCCGCAGGGCAGGAGCATCCTCTCCTTCGTGAATATCACCGGGAGGGTGAATGCCGAGAAGGCGCTCAAGACCGCAAACGACAAGCTCAGCCTGCTCTCACGTATCGCCAACGATCACCTGCACAGGACGGTGAACGAGATAATCGAGACTGCCGATGCTGCAGAGGCAGGGGTGGCCGCAGGAGGAACCGATGGACATGTCCTTGAAAAGATCAGGAGGCTGGCATGGGGCCTGGCCCGGCAGCTCTTCCTCGCAGAGTCGTACCAGGACCTCGGGGCGGTTCCTCCCGCCTGGATACCCGTGCAAAAGGTTCTCTCCACGCAGGGGATCCCGGGCGGAACAGGGGCAGTATCGCACCGTTTCTGGGCTGAACGCCTCGAAATCTATGCCGATCCCCTCTTTGAGAAGGTCCTGGGCCACCTTGTGGAGAACTCCATCCGCCACGGGGGGGATGTAGAGAAGATCGTGGTGACCTACCGGGAGACCGATGAGGGCCTGGATCTGTTCGTCGAGGATGACGGTGTCGGGATTCCCGATGAGATGAAAGACCAGGTATTCGAGTATGATTCGGGAAAACATGCCGGCCTCGGACTTTTCATCTGTCGCCAGATCGTTGGGGTAACCGGGATGACGCTTGTCGAGGACGGCACGCATGGGCAGGGAGCCCGGTTCGTGATCCATGTGCCGGAAGGAAACTACAGGATAGAAGGCAGGGACGCGGACGCCCCCGCCTTTCCGGTACCGGAAGATCCCGGTGTACTGTCCGGAAGAGGAGTGACCCACAAGTCCGGAGCGGTTGTGAGGGAACTGGTATCGGCCGAGTTTCCGGTTGCCAACACGCTCTGGATCGATTATCACGAAACGAAGGGCGATCCCGCAACCGACCGCATCTTTGCCGCCTTTGCCGGAGGCGAAGCAGTCTCGGTTGCCCGGTGCAGGCGCCACACTGGCGGCTGCGAGGTGGACGGAGTGTTCACCCCTGAACGTCACAGGGGCCACGGGTATGCCGATGCTGCAGTATGGGGTCTCGTCGAGGCGTGCGGGCATACTACGCTCTACATGCATTCGGTTCTGAACCTGACCGGTTTCTATGCACGATACGGGTTTGTGGAGATCAAAGAGGGGGACCTTCCGCCCAGTATCAGGGAGAGGTTTGCCTGGGCCCAGGGAGCGATGGAGGGAGCCAACGTCTGCCCGATGAAGAGGGACGCAGACACCTGATGAAACCGATCCATGCCGGCCTTTGAGTCTTTATACCTGTAATATCTTTCATTGGAGGCCGGGATGACCCTCCCCGCACAATCCCGCCTCTCCCTCATCCCTGGAAACAACCTCTCTGCCGGGATTCAACTGTGGACGGGCCGCCGCCTCCGACGCTTCTGTTTTTCAGTGCAAAAAAGACGTATCCCGTCCCCGCAATATACATGGTGCAGCCGGACACAGCTTGTGTTACAGACCAGCGGACGAAAGCAGAGGAGGAATTTTTTCAGTGCCTGGATGGAGCGAATTGTTGCGGGGCATTCTCGATATTTGTGGAGATGGGCAGATCCACGTCGATTTAAGGCTGTTTCGCGCGAACGTGAATGCCTACCTCGTCAGATCGATCGACGGTACCGCGCTCCAGTTCAGCTTCCCCCTGCTGATCCCCGACCCCCCTGTTCCGACGCCGGATCTTCCACCCGAAGGGGCTGACGGGGCGGTCCTTGTCCATATCGAGCATATCAAGTCGCGGGCACGCGAATTTCCCGGTCTTCGGGCGATAGGTGGACTGGATACGCAGCTCTCGGCACACCATGCCGCAGCACTTGAACCGGTGACCTTCATCCATACACCGGGGATGATGGGCCACTCACTCTGGAAGGCCGACTCAAACAACTTTCTCGATCATGACGGCCTGCATCTCGTCGTTCGGGGTGCGATACCATATCCCGGTCCGCCGGTTGGTACGACCCGACGCACTGTCGTCCGCCATTTTACCGGTCTGTTCGATGACCTTTCTGATACGGTGCAGAAGGCACCGGTCCCACGGATGGCCGAGGCGCAGGTCCTGTCTGCCGACCAGAAGTTCCTCCGGCAGCGGCTGCCGGAGATGGGTCTCGTCTGCTTTGTCGGTGACGGCTCACTGGTCGCGCGGAGGCTTACCCGTTTCAGGCCGTATTTCCGGCTCGCAGGCCCGAAGGAAGGCTTGCACGTCCCGTTCAACTGCCCGGTGGAGGCGATGCCGGCCGAGATAGAGTTGCCCTGCAGCAACGAGACGATAACCGGTCTTGGTATCCGGAGAGGTGAAGTCATTGCCATCACCGGGTCGAACGCTGAAGGGAAAACGACAATTCTCGAGGGCATCATCGCCGGGGAGGACGATCATGCTCCGGGAGACGGCAGACAACACATCGTGACGGTTCCGGGTGCCGTGTCTGCAGAAGCAGGTTCGGGGGAGATGAGGGCCGACGATATCAGCCTCTTCTTTTCAAGTCTCCCTCCCGGTATCGCCGGTACGCCGAAGCAGGTCTACGGTAACGGGAGCGCCTCCATGGTCATGGCGGCACAGATACAGCGTGCTGTCAGCCGGAGATCCCCCCTTCTCCTGATCGACGAGGATCGCTCGGCATCAAACCTGCTCGTTCCGTGCAGCACTCAGCATGCCGGGGTGATCCCCCTCTCCACGATAATCAGGGAGAACCGGGAGTGCCTCGGTGGGATGGCGATCATCGTTGCAGCAGGAACGATGGACTTTCTCACCGCCCACGCCGACCGGATCTTCTCCCTCGAGGGTCACGATGTGTGCTTCATTGATCGTGCACGGTTCCGAGCCGGGTTAAAAGACCATCTTCGCCACATGAAAGACGCCCTTGAAGAGCCCGAATTCCAGGAATAATTCTGATATGCCCCGGACAGTCTTCACCTGGTTCCGGTCATGCTGAAATTTTTCTCCTCCCACGGTCTTTTGGGAGTTCGCTTCTCCCGGATTTATCATGATTAATTATTTATAATTATACGACCTACAGATAACACAGATGTACCAATTCCAGATGCCAGGATCTGTTCATTGCGTACAGCAGCATGCTGCTTATGCTAAGCGGCAGCGATTTTTTGTATTTTGATGAAGTGGTCATGCTGCATGAATTGCGGCAGAGGCCGGTTATCGATTTCTGGAAAATAATTGGGGTATTGATATCATGGCAATGAGTTTGGAAGGGTCGGCCGGTCAATGGTACAGCTCAGTTCCGGCCACGGACGAGATCTATCAGGTCATCAAGCAGGCAATGGAGGGAAAAGATCCAAAAGAGAGGACCAGGGCGGTGATTGCCCTTGGAGATAGTGGAGACCCGAGGGCGGTACGCCCGCTCGTATTGTGCTGCAGCGACAAGAACCCCGTGATCCGGAGACATGCGGTAGTCGGGCTCGGGAGACTGAGAAGTGCCCGGGCGGTGGATGCCCTGATAGAACGTCTGGGCGATCAGGCAGAGGACCAATCCACCAGGATCCATGCAGCGTCGGCCCTGGCTGTGATCGGGAGTTACAGCGCAATTGAAGGTTTACACGAACGATACTCGGACCCGGCCGAGGACCCGGGGATCAGGGCCCGTATTGGAAAAGTCCTCCAGGAGAAGCACTGATTCGTACACGATCGAGTCAAGGGTAGCTGCAACACTCTTATCTTTCTGCATTGCCTCATCTAAACCGGAGACGATCATGTCTGGGATACTTGAGCTGGCACTGGTGCCGGTTGAAAAACCGGATGATGTTAACCTCATCCTGGGACAATCCCATTTCATCAAGACGGTGGAGGACCTGTACGAGGCCATGGTCTCGTCCGTGCCGGAAGCGAAGTTTGGAATAGCGTTTTGTGAAGCATCATCCGAGTGTCTTGTCCGGCTTGAAGGAAATGACCAGGACCTGATGGAATCTGCAGGGAAGAACGCATTGAGCATAGGGGCCGGACATTCATTTCTCATCTTCATGAGGGACTGTTATCCCATCAATGTCCTGAATGCGATCAAGAGCGTGCAGGAGGTCTGCACTATCTTTTGCGCAACAGCAAACCCCGTCGAGGTCGTTGTTGCAGTCTCGTCCCTCGGGCGGGGTATCATTGGGGTCATAGACGGATCACCACCCGGTGGCATAGAAAAACCCGCCGATGCAAGGGAACGGATAGAGATACTCCGAAGATTTGGATACAAGCGGGGATGAAGAGGATCTCCAAGGCCCGTTTCACTGTTCCAGCGTGACTGTCAGGTTTGCGGTGTCCAGGATTTCACTGTCTTTTTCAAGGGTTACGAGGATATCATAGTCACCAGGGAGTATGCCGGCGCATGACGAGCAGTGCGGAAGTGCATAATCATAGAAGAAGGTGTTTGGCCCCCACGAGAGGTTTACGGGGATATCGTGGGTAAGATGGGCTTTCCCTCTCCTGTCCTCTATCCCTTCCAGTCGGATCGTGGTATTGTCCATCTGCCCTGACGCACTGAGTGATACCGTGATGGTCATGATATCACCCGAGTGGTACAGGTTCCTGTCCGTCGTGGCAGATGTGATCTCGGCAGAAGGTGATCCAAAAAAGAAGAGGTACACGATGATTGCCACTATGGCTATGATAATGAAAGAGACGGCGCCGATGAGGATTTCCCTACGCATAAAAAGATTTACGGGGATTCGGTATTAAAAGTATGTACGGTTTTGTCCTTCGTGGGCGAGAAGCGGCCAGGAATATGGCGGCTCTCACCATGAAACTGTGCCCTTCATTACTGGTAAATACCTTCACCGCGAGAGTGTGATCATGCAGGACAAAGTCCCGTTGCCTGAACTGCAGGGCCGCATGACCCGGTTTTTAGCCCGGATGGATGAAAGTCATGACGACTGGCAGATGGCCGCAATTTTTGGGAGGCTGAACCAGTATTATTTCTGCGGGACGATGCAGGACGGGGTGCTCCTGGTCCCGCGTGACAGCGAACCCGTTTTGTGGGTGCGCCGGAGCATCGAGCGGGCAGTGCAGGAATCGGAGTTTCCAAAAATCAGGCCGATGAGCAGTTTTCGTGATATTGCACAAGAACTGGGTTCATTTCCGGGTACACTTTTTTTGGAAAAGGAGACAGTCCCCCTCGCAGTGCTCGAAAGGTTCAGGAAACATCTTCCTCTCCGGGAAATACGTCCGCTCGATGCCGATGTTGCGGCTGTCAGATCAGTGAAGAGCGCGTATGAGATGAGGCTTCTTGTGCAGGCGGGGGACATCCATAGAAGGGTGCTGGAAGACCGTGTGCCCGGCATGCTAAAAGAGGGGATGAGCGAGGCCGAATTCGCCTGCGAGCTCTTTTCTGAAATGGTCCGGCAAGGTCACCAGGGGATTGTCAGGTTCGGGATGTTTGGCGTTGAGATTGTCGGGGGGCATCTCGGTTTTGGTGAGAACTCGATATGCCCCACCGCCTTCGACGGTGCCAGCGGCATACGCGGGCTCGGCCCTGCCGCGCCTGTTCTCGGGAGCAGGGAGAGGCGGCTGTCAGCAGGCGATCTGGTCTACATCGACAATGCCTGTGGTGTCGGCGGGTATCAGACCGACAAGACGATGACCTACATGTTTAAAAAACCGCTGCCAGAGGATGTAATCAGGATCCATGAAGAGTGCGTGGAGATCCAGCACCAGGCAGCATCGCTCCTGCAGCCGGGTATCTCCCCGGGAGAGATCTATCATACAATAATGGAGGATTTAAGCCCGGGATTCAGGGAGAAATTCATGGGTTTCGGGAACCACAGGGTGAAGTTCATCGGCCACGGAGTCGGTCTTTTCGTCGATGAGCCACCGGTGATCGCGGCGGGATTCGACGAGCCCCTGCAGGAGGGCATGGTCATTGCACTCGAGCCGAAGTGTGGAATCCCGGGGGTAGGAATGGTCGGCATCGAGAACACGTTTGCTGTCACTCCCGGCGGCGGCAGGAGCCTTACGGGAAAGAGTCCGGGCCTGGTACCGGTCTTTTGAATAACCCTACTTTTCCCCTGAAAATAGTGTATTGCTCCTGGCAATCTTTGCTATCTGCCTCTTCCACGTCTCTGTTGTCAGGAAACTCTCATCCAGATCCCGGACCATCGCCCCGAACTTCTTCATGGGGATCGCGATCGTGAGCACGTCGACCGGGACGCAGGGACGTGCCGAGGGATCGAACATTCCAAGTACTGCCCGCGGGTGGTCGTTTTGCGCCTCGAGCCGCGGATAATGGATTATCGAGGAGCAACCCGATCCGAAGGGGCAGATAACCCCGTCAGGGTCTCCCCGGTCGTAATTTGCGAGGGTGAAGAGCGCGGTGAGCACCTCGGGGCGTGCAAAGAAGATGACCACGTCAGGGTTGTCGGATTCTGTCAGCGTATCCCACCGCTTGAAAGTATAGCACTGTTCGCCGGCAGGAATGGCTGTACAGCAGCTGTCATATTCGTCGGTCAGCCCGGGGGTCTTCTTGTAGCGTTCACCCTCGACGACGCCCGGTTTCCCGCTTGAGAGAAAATAACGGAAATTCTCGTTTCGTTTGGTCTCGTAACCCAGGTAGTAGCGTGCACCGCTGCAGGAGAGCGACGTTTCGTCGAATACTGCGGATTTACCGTGTCTGACCCGTGCAAGGTCACAGATAAAGCATCTCCATCTCGCCGGCGCAGGAATCTTCTCCGCTTCAGCATCGGCCTCCCCGAGCTCGAACGTGATCGGCAGTTCCGCTCCCGGGCAGAAGGTTTCCCAGAGACTGGTGAAACGGTCGCGGGTTTTTGTGTCCATGCATCACCTGTACCGGGGAATGCTAAATAGGGAATGGCTGCCGGACCTGCTAATACCCGGTCGCGTAGTAATACCCGTTTTCCTCCCGTATAAGGACTGGTGCCTGGAAAAGGCCGGAGATGAAATCGTCTGTCAGGACCTCCCTTTTTGGGCCGTCTTTCCAGAATCTTGCCTCCTTCATCAGGATGACACGGGATATCTCGGGAATTATGTCATGCAGGTTGTGCGTCACCATGATGATCCCAGTCCCTGAACGGGCGACTTTTCGAAGGATTGCCCTGAAGGTGTGCAGCGCATGGAGATCAAGGCTGGTTGTCGGCTCGTCGAGGATGAGTGTCTTTGGGTCGTGCACCAGTGCTCTCCCGATGAGGAACCGCCGTGCCTCGCCCGACGACAGCGAATCCATCTTTCTCTCCTGCAGGTCTTCGATCTCGAGGAATGCGAGGATCCTGTCGGTTCTCTTCTCCATCTCTGGGGTGATATCCCGGTTGTAAAGCCCTATACTGCTGAAATAGCCTGAAAGGACGACATCCCTGCCTGACAGGTCACGACAGAACGTGTACTGGAGTGCTGGCGAGACGATTCCAAAAAGCGATCGCATCTCAAAGACGTCGCACCGCTCCCTGCCGCGGATCCTGAAGGAGACATCGTCACCGGCGAGCGGGTAGTACTCACGGGTTATTGCCCTGATAAACGAGGATTTTCCGGCGCCGTTCGGTCCGAGTATTGCCACGTTCTCATCTTCCCGGATGGTGACAGATACCGAGTCAAGGAGTTTTTTTTCGCCCCTCACGACCGTGACATTTTCAAATTCGATGAGCGGCAGGTCACTGATCCGCCCTGTCGTCATCTGGTCTCCCCGCAGATTTCAGTGGAAAAGAACATGATCAACTCGTTTTCGCCTTCCGTTCGCGTGCCGGATGAAGACAGCATCTTTCCTCATCTATTCTCACCGGTACCGGGATGCATCTTTCGTTACCCGGATAACCCGCCAATCCCGAAAGAGCTTGCAGTCCGTCTCTCATGTTCGTCCGACACAGTCAAAATCGATGAACCCATTGTACGGATCGGTTTTTGTCAGCCGGAGCCGGACTTTCTGACCCACTTTCAGCCCGTGCTCACCACGCATTATCCTGCCTTCTGCCGGAGGAGTGATGAGTCGGGCATATGTGCCCTTCTCCGATGCACCCGTGACGATTCCTTCGAATACATCCCCGATCCTGTCTCTCAAAAGAACCGCTGCAGCGGCCTTTCGCATGAACCTTTCAGCCTTCTGGGAGGCCTTTTCCCGCCCGGTCAGCCAGTAGGAGAGCGAATCGAGTTCGTCGGTTTCATAGGGCGAATCCCTGCCGTCGAGAATGGATTTTAAGATTCTCTGGTTGACAACATCCACGTAGCGGCGGTTCGGGGCAGTGGAGTGGGTATAGTCCATTATCGCGAGCGCAAAATGACCAATCGGGACATCTCCGGGAACAAATGCGGTATATTCCCCTGGCCCCATGAGCTTTACAACCGTGAGAGAAAGGTCAGGGAAGCGCTCGGGATCCGCGGCTCTCCGCCGGTCAAGAAACGCTGACAGGGCCTTGCAGTTGGGCTTTTTGGGGAGGTGATCGCCATACTCCCTGGCCGTCTCCACGATCCCCTCCCAGTTCCTCGGAATCCGGACGATCCTCTGGATCATCGGGAGACCGGCAGCTTCCAGCTGGTTCACCATGGTCTGGTTGGCGGCCACCATGAACTCCTCGATCAACTGCCTGGCAAGGTTCGGTCGCTGGATCACGAGATCCCTGACCTGCCCGTCCTCCACGACGGCTTCCGCCTCGAGTGTCTCCAGGTCAAGTGCCCCCCTCTCCATCCTGTGTCTTCTCAGCCGCTGAGAGGTCTCCACCTGGAGGCGTACCTGCTTTTCGAGGCCCGGCGTCTTTTCTATGACGGCTGGCATCGGCCCCCGGCCCTCCAGCCAGTCGCCGGTCTCCTCGTAGACAAGTTTTGCCTTGTTGGAAACCAGCGCACGGTATATCTCACCGCGGCTCATGCTGCCGTCGGGAAAGACCGTGTATTCCATAACAATGGCTCTCCGTTCCTTTCCCGGGAGAAGCGACGAGATATCCCTGGACAGATCGTCAGGGAGCATGGGAAACGTCACTATCCCGAGATAGACCGAGGTCCCGTTGTGGGCCGCGTGCCTGTCCGTATGCATCCCTTTCCGCACAAAGAAGTCGACGTCGGCTATCGCCACCTTGACATGCACCTCGCCATCGGTGCCTTCTTCGCAGTATTCGATCTGGTCGAGGTCGAGCGAGTCGAAGTTGTCCACAGACGACCACAGGAGCCCCCGCAGGTCCAGCACATCGGATCGCCCGCCACGGATCGTCTCCTCTGACATGCTCTCCACTTCCCTGGTGACGGTTTCAGGGAATCCGGGGTCGAACCCGTATCGTTCCATGGCATCGTATGCGATCGCAACAAGATCGATCTCGCGTGAATCTTTCATTGGTGGTTACGATCTCTATCTGACCAGATAAAAACGTCTGTGTCACGCCCGCGGGAACTGTTCAAAACAGGACAGGATCTTTTTTAAAAAAATTGTTAAAGGGAGAAGAGATCAAATATCCATGTGACAGGGACTGGAAATGAATAGGACAGGATCCAACAAGAGTATCGTTTTCATTCGCCTTTTTTTGGCATGGGGCACATGACGACGGGCGAGCAGCAGATCAGGTCCCTGCTCGGGCGGATGCCCGGCCGGGACCGGACGGTAGTCCTCATCCGGCACTCAAAGCGGCCTTCCCTCGCCGCCGTCCCGTACGACAGGCGCCCTGAAGTCGAACTGACCCCTGAAGGGATCACCATGGCAAGGGAGTTTGGGAATTCCCTGTACGACCTCATCGGTGACAGGAGGATCTACCTCCTGCATACAGCTGCGAAGAGGTGCCAGATGACTGCCAGGGCCCTGGAGGAGGGGTTGTCTTCGCGGGGCCCCGCTCTTACCATGATCAGGTCCGATCCGGAGATCCGTGACCCGATCGTCGACCTTGAAAAATTCAGGGACGTGCGTGAATCGTTCGGCTGGCAGGGGATGATCAAAAACTGGCTCGGCCGAAGGATTGATCCCGGAATTCTTGAAGACCCCGAAACATATGCCGGGATGATCGTCAAATTGCTCCTGGACTGCGATTATCTCGATAGCGGGGATGTCCTCATCACAGTCGCACATGATATCACCCTCTTTCCCCTCATCCATAGCTATTTCGGGAGGTGCCTGACGACTATCGGATACATGAACGGCATCGTGATGAGGAGCGATGGTGACAGGACCGAGATCGGGTTTGAGGAGGAGATCGTGAGTCTTTCTTCCGTTCGTTGATAGTCCTGTTACCGGGATAGCCCCGTGCTGTCTCTCCCAAACGGGTCTGCCAGAAGATCACATTGCTGTTACCGGGATAGCCCCGTGCTGTCTCTCCCAAACGGGTCTGCCAGAAGATCACATTGCTGTTACCGGGATAGCCCCGTGCTGTCTCTCCCAAACGGGTCTGCCAGAAGATCACATTGCTGTTACCGGGATAGCCCTGGAATGTCTCTCCCAAACGGGTCTGCCAGAAGATCACATTGCTGTTACCGGGATAGCCCTGGAATGTCTCTCCCAAACGGGTCTGCCAGAAGATCACATTGCTGTTACCGGGATAGCCCTGGAATGTCTCTCCCAAACGGGTCTGCCAGAAGATCACATTGCTGTTACCGGGATAGCCCTGGAATGTCTCTCCCAAACGGGTCTGCCAGAAGATCACATTGCTGTTACCGGGATAGCCCTGGAATGTCTCTCCCAAACGGGTCTGCCAGAGATCTTGTCCAATCTCCTGGATATTTTTCGTCCAGATCGCTCTCGTCCCGGAGCTGGTGAATCATGGTTTGCCAGGTGGAAGAGAAGTGGATCCAGCCGGGAGAACATTAATTCTCGGTTCAGAAAAGAGGGTGTTTGATGGATCCGAATCCTGACAGGATATCTTCTTTCAGGCCTGGTCACCCGCAATCTTTGGATCGTCGCGAACCCTGCTTCGAAATTCCCCTATTGTGCATAGGCTTCCACTAGGTCGCGTGCGGTGATGATCCCTGCAAGGTCATTTTTCCTGACGATGGGAAGCCTTCTCACATGTTTCGATGCCATCATCTGTGCCGCTTCATGGATGCTGATGCCCGAGGGTGCGGTGATGAGCGGAGAGGAGGAGACCTCCCCGACTCCGATCTCCAGGCTCGAGCCTTTGGCGAGGAGACCTGATAACAGGTCGCGCTCTGTGAATATTGCATGCGGTTTGCCTTCACGTGAGACGATGACACTCCCGATACGCTTCCTTCCCATGGTATCAACCACCTCGGATACGGGCGTGTCGCTCTCAACACTCACAAGGTCACGTGTCATGTAATCGTCAACCGAGAGTGTGGTCTCGGGGGCGTCCGGCATCTCCCTGATCAGGTCGGATGCGGTGACGATGCCTTCAAGATGTCCGCAGGAAAAGACCGCAAGACGCCCTTTTCTCTTTATCATGGTCCGTGCAGCCTCGCGTATCTCGAGATCCGGGCAGATCCTGACGAGCGGGAATGACATGACCTGCTCGACGGTCGTGTCTCCGGGATCGAGCCTGCCGGCAAGGACTCTCGAGATGAGGTCCCGTTCTGTTACGATACCGATGGGGCTACCGTACTTCACCACGAACAGGCTCCCTATGTGACGTTCTCCCATGATCCGTGCGGCATCTTCCATCGTTCTCTCGGGAGTGGTGACAACCACGCCGGGGGTCATGATATCCGAGACCTTCCTGTGCCGCTTGTATTCAGAATATGCCCGGTCAAGGATGCTCGGGAACCGCATACCGGGCCTTTTTGCTTTTACCATGGTCGTTATTCCTCCACGCAGGACAATGCCCGTATTATTCAAAGGAATATATATATTTTCGCGAAATCACGACAGGCTGAACCATGCCAGGGCATCCGGTCTCCGGCGGGTGGCCGGGAACACTGGCCGACAGGTACCATGTGCGGGGATGGGCAGCGGGAACGCAAAAATGCCGCCGCCACCACCAGCATCCTCCTGCAGTTCCACTCCCATGGATTACGGAGTCTTCAGGTGACCCGATATTTTTGCTGGATACTCCCGGGAGAGCCTCCCTGTCCGGAGAGCAGGTATGGAAAAATTATGTGCCGCCATTCACCTGCAATCCGGACCATCCGGTTCATTCGTGTCTCGTCAGTCTCCGCTCTTTTCGTGTATAATAGAGAATGAGCAGGCCGGCAAGGAAGAGCGGGTAGATGAGATCCATGTACATGACCGGTCCGGCATTGTTTGGCGAATAGTTACCAAAGGCCACCATCTCGTATACATGCCCGAGTCCGGCACCGATATAGAAAATGCCGGTTCCGATGACGGTCGCGGTCCAGAAACCGATGTTTCGAAATTTCAGGCAGAGAAGTCCGACGATGCCGAGCGCGAGATCCCACATCCCCACTTCCCGCTGGAAGGGGCTCCCCGTGGGCCAGCCGATGGATTCTGCCACCTGGTCTGGAAAGATCAGGTGTCCAAGCCCGCCATACACGAGGCCTGCGCCAAGCCCTATGGCAAGCTGCCACATCAGGAATATCTCGAGCGCCTGCACACCATGGGCACGGCGCCATCGCATGTGTCCGAGGGCGATGCACGCACCAAGGATCGGGAAGAAGAACGGCCAGAGATAGACGAAGAGATCCATGGTGGTGTATTGACAGGACGAGGAAAAAATGATTGTGGAGATTGAGATGATACTATCCCGGAATTCAGATATATCTCGCCTTTCTGGAGAGTTTTTCCGGCGTATAGAGCGGTTTTTTCGGCAGGCCTTTCGTCTCTTCTTTTATCACCGATATGAGGTCGTTTGGGGTGAATTTTTCCTTGTATGGCTTTTTCGGGGTCGACTTCGACCTGATGGTCACGGTGAGCGTCCCCGCCTCGAGTTCCTCGTCGCCCACAACGACCACGTACGGAACCCAGTCCATGCCTGCCTCCCTGACCTTCTTGCCGACGCTCTCGTCGCGGTCATCGAGGTCGCATCGAATCTGTGCTGCATTGAAGATTCCTGACATCTTCGCTGCAAAGTCGAGGTGGCGTTCTGCCACCGGTATGACCCTGACCTGGGTCGGCGAGAGCCAGGTGGGGAAGTGCGCGACCTCCTGGTTCGCGGTATTCTCGAGTATCGCACAGATCACCCGCTCAATGCTTCCCGTGGGTGAACAGTGCAGTATGGGGGGGTGGACTTCCCTGCCGTCTTTATGGTACTTGATGTCGAACCGTGTCGAGGACTCCACGTCTATCTGCACCGTGGGGTTCTCGATGGGCCTTCCCTGGCCGTCGATTGCGGCGAGATCGACCTTTGCGATCCAGTAATGCACCCGGTCGGAGAGGACCTCGATGAGCATCGGCACCCCTGAATCGGCTACGATCTTCTTCACCCATCTTTCGTATTGGTCATAGAACTCCCTGGTGCACCGGAAGACTCCCACGAGGTGTGTTCCAAAATCTTCGCCCGTCTCCCACCCCATGGCAAGCTGTTCCTCGAACGATTTCAGGGCCTCGTCCATGTCGGTGCAGAGGGTGTGCATGTCGGGCATGGTGAATGCACGGAGACGCTTGAGCCCGATGACCTCGCCCTTCTGCTCGTGCCGGAACGAGTAGGTGGAGAGTTCGTACATCTTCATGGGAAGCGTGTTCGGCGAGATGTGCATGTCCCGCATGATGGAAAACATCCCGAAACAGGCTGCGAACCGGAGCATCATGTTGCGGTTGCCGCTCTTGAAACGGTATTGCCGTTCACCGAACTTGTCGGCATGCTCGAAGATGGCACGGTCGCCAAGGTCGTACATGACAGGAGTCTCCACCGGTGTCCCGCCATAGGCAAGCACCTTCGCGAGCACGTAGTCGGCCAGGAGGTCACGCACCAGTTTCCCCCTGGGCATCCAGCGGAGATGGCCCACGTCCGACACCGGCTCGTAGTCCACCAGTTCCTTGGATCGCATCAGGTCCACGTGGATCGGCTCGCCGCCGCCGGACCCTGCCTCGCCCATCTCCTTCCTGACCAGGCAGCCGAACGGCGAGTCGTCCATGTATTCCGAGACATCGTGCCTGCTGCCGTCAGGTGCCAGGACAAAGAAGGTGTGTTCGACCACTTTCTTCTCCGGTTTAGCCCCTTCCTCCGAGGGGACAATGGTCTTGGAGAGCTCGGATAAGGGGTGGCCCTTGCACGAGAGACGGAATGCCTTGTACCAGCCGAACGGGGCACGCTTGACGGCGTAGCCTTCCCCTGCAAGAGATGATTCCATCTCCTTTAAAGCCCGTATGGCAGCGTCGGGTCCGGAGAGGTCGCTTGACAGGTGTGCATAGGGATAGACAACGATATTCTGGATGGAGAGCTGGTCGGCAGTCTTTTTTACCTCGGCCACGGCCTGGCCGACCACCCCCGAGATGTCGTCCTCGTCCACCGCTTCCACGGCACAGAATACGGTCAGGGCCTCCTCGGCCGAGTCTTTCAATATACTGGTCTCCTCGGCCATCCCGGTCTTCTTCTTTGCTTCGTATTCGATAAAATCAGAATGAATTAATAAAAGTCGCATCGTTCATCTCCGTATCCATCGGATCATCCGCATATATTGTGCGTTCATCCGGTATATATCCATTCAACTCTTTCGGGGATTCGCGTGGTACCGCGAGAGCGTCGCCTGACGCTGGTCCATGTACTTGGCGTCAGCCTTCAGGTTGTATGGCTGTTCCGCACGTTCCGTGGTGTAGAAGACGAGCTGGCCTACCGGCATGCCTGCATACATCTTCACCGGTCTCTGGTTCACGTTGCACATCTCGAGCGTGATGGACCCACGGAACCCTGCGTCTATCCACCCGCCTGTCTGGTGCAGCTCGACTCCGAGCCTGGCGATGCTGCTCTTGCCCTCGATGCTTGCAACGATGTTGTCAGGAAGCCCGACCACCTCAAGGGTCTCGGCAAGCATGAACTGGCCCGGCTGTAATACCACTGATTCGGCATGCATCTCGCTGGTCTTTTCGGAGATGGTGCCGCCCTGGTAGGGGTCGATTATCTCGTCTCCTTCCAGGTACCACAGGAAGTGGTCTCCCAGGCGGATGTCGAGGGAATTGGGCTGTACGAGGTCCGGCTCGAATGGGTCGACCATGATATATCCCCTCTCGATGCGGTCCCGTATCTGCCAGTCGACTAGGATCATCAGGGTACTAATGGGGACGGTATGATAATTAGGACTTCGGGCGACAACCCGCAGGTGGAATGCCGGGGAGTCGCAGGCACTCGTATCAGGCCGCCCCTCCCTGCACCTGGTGCGGCTCCAGCTCCCCGTCATGATATACCATCACCGTTGCAGATCCTCCTTTTGAAAGACTCCGCATCCGCCGTTTATACTCTTTTCCGGAGTGGAAAAGTCCGTTTATTGAGAAATACTCCACCATGAACCTGAGAAACGATATCTCGTGGGTGAGAAAGGCACACTCGTACTCCTTTGTCTGGCGGGCAAGAGCCAGGCACTCCTCGTCAGGAATCGCGTGGTGATACTCGCCATGTTCGTCAAGGCCCGAGATCTGCCTCCAGTCGACCCTGCCGTCCGGTCCGGCTTCACGGTGCAGCATGTAGGGATAGACCCTGCAGATCGAGAATCGCCGGTCATAGATCCGGCAACGGCCGCCCTCGAGGAACCAGCACGACCCGGCCCTGTCGTTTTGTGTCCGCAGCGCGTAGCCGGAGACGTAAAACGTTCCGTTCTGGTCGCAGAACTCCGGGTCCGGGGCGGGCTCGAGGGCGTCGGGATCTACGGACCGTGCAACGGCCACGTCGCGGTCAAGCAAAAAGACGTGACCGTTGAAGGAACGTGTGCAGCATTTGGCACAGGAGGTGCACGAAAAGCCCACATCGCGGATGACCGAGGCCAGGCGTTCCACCGGGTATGCACGCAGCGACTCTCTCTCCCTCTCAAGGGCTGCTACCTGGTATCGAATGGGAATATCTGGAACGGTGATCACCGGTGATGGATCTCTATCCTATTTTTTCGAGGTTATCAGGTATCTGCCTTTGGGACAGGGAAAAAAGGATTATGGTGGGAGTGCGGGAAGGGACGTGTCGACCCCCGTGATCTCGCTCAAGTAGACTCCCGATCCGACCCACCATCTCCCGTCGACTGGCAGGACATAGCCGATCTTCTGTTCAAGCCGGTTGTCCCTGTCAGGATTCGGCCAGATGAAGACGACGAACCCGCCACCCGATCCGGCGGTTTCGGAGAGTGCCCGGATATTCTTCATCCCAAACGGGTCCTCCCGCTCGATGAGGCTCTCTCCGATCGATTCGGTCAGGTAGGGGTGCGCGAGGAGCGTGCCATTGTAGTCATAGGCGTACAGGTAATGCCCCTCCGCGTCCACGAACATTCCGGTCCGGTTCGATATCTCCCTGAATGCCTCGTCTTCCCCCTGTAGGCGGCCATATTCGACCCCCGACTCCACGAGCGAGATCATCGTGTCCACTACAGGCGGGTACTCTCCCGGTTCGTCACCGGCAAGGTCGGTTATGTATATTCCGGATCCTATCCACCAGTCGGTTCCGGCGGGGCAGGAATACCCGATCTTTGGAATGTAGGTATCAGGGGCGTCTTCGTCGATCACCCCGCCTTCAGGCCTCGGATAGAGATAGGCACTGTAGCCTCCCCCGTTCGAGGCGGCATATTCGGCGATCCGTATCACCGGCAGGCCGCGGATGTCGGTCCAGTCCGACCGGTCGCCCCCCACCTGTTCAGCCTCGTAGGGGTGGGCAAGCAGCGTCCCGTCAAAGTCGTATGCATAGATATAGAGATCTCCCTTCGAGTACAGACCCGACTTCTTTGAAAATTCCTCGAGTGCCGTGGCCTGCCCGGTCTCGCGTGCATAGTATGCGGCGTCCTGCACGAAAGCCACAAGCTCTTCCGGGGTCATCTCGACCCGTGCTCTCTCCCCGGGCACGCCTGTCATGCAGCCGGAAGAGAGGAGAACCGCGATGAGAAGAATTATTCCAGATAAAACAAGTACCTGCCGTGCCGTCATGAGTACAATTATTGGCCAAATCAACAGTTAAAGACAGCGAACCGGGCAGGAAAGGAGATCACTTCCCCCCGGGAGTCTGTTGTCGGCCTGGGGTACCGGGATTTTTCTGTTTTCAGTGGTCTTCATCCGGGCCTGCATCACCATGTGCAGACCTTTCGGGGTCTATGTGCCACTCTGATCTCCGCATCAGGCCGTGAAGGGTGCTTGCCTCGCGGGCGGTCAGCCTGGCTCTCCCGAGGATCCGCCGCATCATCAGCATGGTGTTCTGCCTCTTGAACCCGGGATGGTTGATCAGGTCGAGATAGCTGTCGATATGGCGGTACAGGTATTCCATCTCCTCGCGGGAGGCGAGCAGGTATTCGCCACGCGGCAGGTTGGCGAGCGCGTAGCAGACCACCCCAACCGCGTGCGAGAGGTTGAGGATGGGGTACCCGGGCGAGGTGGGTATCGTGCATATCACGTCGCTTCTCTCGACCTCACGGTTATTCAGCCCCCAGTTCTCTCTCCCGAACAGGATCGAGACCCGTCCGTCGATATCCCTGACAAGTTCCCGGATCTCATCAGGCGAATAGTAGGGCATACGCATGGAATGGCAGACCGACTTGCTCACCTCTCCGGTGGTGGCTATCACCATGTCGCTTTGAGAAAAGACCTCTTCAAGTGTGAGAACCTCTGCCGAGCGGAGAACGTCCTGCGCATGAGCCGCCCGGGCCTCGCCATCCTCGCCGATCGGGCAGGGATCGACCAGTACCAGGCTGGAAAAACCAAAGTTCTTCATGACCCTTGCAGAGAACCCGATATTCCCATCGTAGAGGGGGCTTACCAGGACGATATCTATCCGGGGCATGAAAAACAGGGGGTCTTACCTGACCGCCCTTACGGTTGCCTGTAAAACATCGATACCATTCTCGTACACCGCATTGCCGACGACTATGGTATCCGCAAACCCGGCCATCTCCTCCGCCCTCTCGGGCGAGTCGATACCGCCGCCATAATAGAGGTGGGCGGAGTCGAGTGCCCTGCTGGCGGATTCGACGATTGCCGGATCGCCGTAGGTGCCGCTGTACTCGATATAGATGATTGGAAAATGGAAGTACTGCTCGGCGACCTCGGAATATGCCGCGACCTGGGACGCCGAGAGACCGCATTCCGCCCGTGTCACTCTTCCGACCGACGAGGCAGGATTCAGGACGATGTAGGCCTCCGGCACCACCCGTTTCCAGTCGACGCACTGCTGTGAAACCCATTCCCGGTGTTTTCCGACAATCCACCTGACATCAGGCGTATTCAGGACGCTCGGGACGAAGAGGAGATCCACGCCGTCAAAGATGACCGCCTCGGGGCCGGCGGGCTCCACGACAAGAGGGAGGCCATATTCGGCTACCTGGGCGAGCAACTGTTCCATGTTCTCGCGTGTGACGTTCAATGTTCCGGAGAGCATCAATGCGTCTGTACCGCTGGTGACGATCCCGGCGATCTTGTCTGCCGTAAGGTTCTTGTCAGGGTCGAGCTTTGTGACGTGGACCCAGTTTTGCCATTTTGTGTTCATATCCTTCCAGTCCTCGCAGTCTTTCCCGATCTATGTCAACGGACCTTTTTTTGGTTTTCCCGGGCGATCTCCTGGAACTCCCTGATCTTTTCGGCCGGAATGCCTGACTTATGAGAGATCTCAATCGCATCTGCCCCGAGGAGCTGTTTCGGCTCGATAATCCCTGCCGAAAGGAGTCTCTCGTACATGGCCTCGCCGACCCCCCTGACCGCAAGAAGTGCCTCTTTCCCCCTCTCTACCCTGTTTTTCGGGTATTTCTCGGGGAGGTCTCTGCCAAGAGCCTTTGCAACGGTCTCAACGTGGCGGTAGACGGTGTCGGGACCGACACCGGATATGGCGGAGATGTACACATAGGGATAGTCGAGGAGATCCGAAGGACCAATGATCCCTGCAGCCTGGTATTTTTTCAGGCTTACCGCAGGTATACCGATCTCCTTAAACTCCCTGTTTGCGCGGAGTTTTTGTGACTCGGAAAGAAGCGTGTCGGCTTCCTTCTCACCAACCCCGACACTCTTCAACAGTTTTTTATTGGCATTGGAGAGATCGGTGATATCGTTGATCCCTGCTTCATGCAGTTTCCTGATGACCGAGGCGGGGCTTCTCCCCCTCCGGGGAGGGAGGTGTTTTCTCACGAATTTCCGGCAGTCCGATCTTCTCCGCAGGAGGTCGAGGACATCGTTCGCCTCTGCAACAATCCTTTCTGCGAGATCATGTGGCACGTCCAGTACTGCCATAGCCCTGTCCGGAGAACTGTTGGCGAGTTCGGAGACGGTGTAGATGTGGCTGGCGTTCAGTGCATCGAGCATGGGAGCGGAGAGTGTCGGGATCAGTTTGAGCGTCTCCCTGTTGGAACTGATGTGGTGACAGAGCGGGCAGCCGATGTCCCATGGTCGCGCTCCCTTGCGGACAAGTCGCACGTGGTGGAGCCCGTGGGTCTCGCAGACCTGGTCGGTACGGACCGCGAAACCCCAGACTGTCATGGGCAGGCTGATATTGAAGTTGCAGTCAGGATAGTTGGTGCAGCCGATGAACTGGGTCTGGCCCCGCATGTGCCGGATCCGCAGGTCGTGACCGCATACCGGGCAGGGCCCAAGCGTCAGCTCCTCGGCGGTCTGCTCCATTATCTCCGACCCGATCACCTGTTCGTGCTCTTCCAGCTGGTCGAAGACCGAGTGAAGCATCTTCCGCGATTCCCTGACCACGTCCTCACCGCTCCGTGCACGCTCCTTTATCTGCTGCATGTGGGACTCCAGTGTCTGGGTCATGTCGGGGCGGGTTATGGTGTCGGCATGAACCTCGAGCGAATCGATCACTGCCCGTCCCACGAGAGTCGGCCGAAGCGGCGTTCCTTCCACGTATTTCCGGGATATGAGTTTCTGTATCACCTCGTGCCGGGTACTCTTGGTGCCGAGACCGAGTTCCTCCATCTTCTGTATGAGCCTGCTCTGGGTGAAACGCGGTGGTGGTTGCGTCTCTTTCTCCTCGAGGTTCACTTCGCGTATGGGAAGGTGCTCCCCCTCCTTCATCTTCGGGAGCATGTACTCCGTCGCCTTGCTGTACGGGTAGACCCGCCGCCATCCTGCTTCGAGAAGGCGGCCGCCGGTAGCGGTATAGGGTTCGCCGCCGGCATCAAGGATCACCTTCATCGTCATCCACCGGGCGTCCGGGCTCAGGGTGGCGAGGAACCGGCGGACAACCAGCTCGTAGATCTTCCAGCGGTCGTCACCGAGCGCCTGCCTGGTTGCGGCTGCCGAGGGATGGATGGGCGGGTGGTCGGTGCTTGACTTCTTCCCGCGGGTGGGAACCTCCCGTCGGTTGGCTGTCACCCAGGAGACATCGTCGTGGAACGGGGAGTTTTGCAGGGACCTCAATATTCCGGGGATGTCGAGGGTGGGCGGATAGACGGTGTTGTCGGTTCGCGGGTAGGATATGTACCCGTTCATGTAGAGGTCCTCGGCAAGCCTCATGGCATTCGCAGCCGAGAAGCCGAGCCGTGCCGCCGCCACGATGAAGGACGTGGTATCGAACGGCGTAGGTGCCCGGTCTATCTTGCTTCCCTCTTTTATGGAGGAGACCACGAGAGGTTCGCGTGTCCTCTCGCGTGCCGCCAGGGCCTCTTCATGGTCGGTAAAACGCGGGGTCGTGTGCCTGGCATCGATCGCCTCGCCGTCCTTCGCGGTCTGAAGGGAGAGCTGCCAGTATTTTTCGGGAACGAACGCCTCGATCTCTTTCTCCCTGTCCACGATCATGGCGAGCGTGGGGCTCTGGACCCTGCCCACAGAGAGGATATTCGCACCCCCCCTCCGGGCGGCAAGGCTGATGAACCGGGTGAGTGACGCCCCCCACATGAGGTCTATCACCTGCCTCGTTTCTCCGGCAGATGCGAGATCGAAGTCGATTCCTGTCGTATGACCGAAAGCCTGCCTGATCTCGTCAGGGGTGATGGCCGAGAAACGCACCCGGTCGACCGAGACATCCGGGTTCACTGCCCTGACCAGTTCGTAGGCTTCCTTGCCGATGAGTTCTCCTTCGGTGTCAAAATCCGTCGCGATCGTCACCCGGTCCGATCTCCTTGCCAGTTTCTGGAGCACGCCCACGATCTTCTTCTCGGTTGGAATCTTCACCGTGGGAGCGTCTATCAGGCTTCTCGGTGTCTTCTCCGTGCTTCTCCAGTTGGAATAGCCCCTGACAAAGTCCACCTCCACGACGTGACCCCGCAGCCCGACCACGGTCTGGTCGTCGAAGTGGTAACTGGATATTCCCCCGTCACGGGTCTCCTTTACTGTATCGTCTCCTGCAAGGATGTTGGCGATTCTCCGCGCAGATATGTTCTTCTCGGCCACGATGAGGTGCATGCCGTTCACGTTCCCCCGTGCGAGAGGATCTCGCGCAAGCGCCGGTTGACGTCTCCCGGGTCGACTCTGCCACGGGTCTTTCGCATCACCTGGCCGACCAGGAAGTTCAAGGCCTCCTTCCTGCCATTATGGAAGTCTTCCACCGCCTGGGGGTGCTCTTCTGTCACCTCTTCGATAACTGCGTCGAGCCCGTCATCTGCAGTCTTTGCCAGGTTGAGCCTTGCCACGCACGTGGAGGGGGCCTCGCACTGGCAGCCCTCTGCAAGCTGGTCAAGGATTACCCTGAGTACCTCGACTGCGCTCTTGTCGGTGATCACATCTTCCCTGAGCATCTGGAGGAGTTCTATGAAATGAGAGGGGGAGACCTTCGCGATATTCATGTCACGGTAGTTCAACTCCCCGAGCAGGGTATCGGCAACCCACGTGGCGGCAATCCGTGGATCGACCGCTGCGACCTTCTCGTAGAATTCTGCGACCCGGAGGTCACCTGTCAGTGTCCGTGCATGGTTGTACGAGCACCCGTACTCCTCCATGAACCGGTTATGGCGTGCGTCAGGCAGTTCGGGGAGGACGATCCTTTCGCACCAGTCGCTGACCCGCAGCGGGACAAGGTCGGGTTCCGGGAAGTAGCGGTAATCCTGTTCCATCTCCTTGCTCCGGGAGGCGGTGGTCACTCCCCGTGTCTCCACGAAATGCCTTGTGGCGGTCTCGAGCCTCTGCCCCCTCCGGATCAGGTTCTTCTGCCTGGTAATCTCGAAGGTCAGCGCCTTCTCCACACCCTTGTACGAAGAGATGTTCTTGATCTCGGTCCTGCCCCGGCCCTCCATGCCTTTGCCGTGCGCCTCAAACCAGCCTCTCGGCTGGATCGAGATGTTGGCATCAACGCGGAGCGACCCTTCTTTCTCGCTGTCGAATACGCCAAGGTATTCCAGGGTGGCCCGGAGCTTGTTCAAGAACCTCCTCGCCTCCTTCGGGGACCTGATATCAGGTTCGGTCACCATCTCGATCAGGGGGATGCCTGCCCGGTTGTAGTCGACGAGGGTGTATTTCGGCCTGTCGGCACCCCCCTTGTGGACGAGCCTGCCCGGGTCCTCCTCCATGTGCACCCGTGTTATCCGGACGGTCTTCTCCCCGTTGTCGCCCTCGATCCTGAGCCACCCTTCCACGGCTAGCGGCTTGTCGTACTGGCTTATCTGGAATCCCTTGTTCAGGTCAGGGTAGAAGTAGTTCTTCCGCGAGAACTCGGACTCCTCGAGAACCCGGCAGTTCAGGGCCTTGGCGACTTTGAGGGCAAATTCCACGGCTTTGCGGTTGACGGCAGGAAGGCTCCCCGGCAGGCCCAGGCAGATGGGACAGACATGCGTATTCGGCCCGTCGTCCCGGTAATCGGTCGAGCAGCCGCAGAAGAGCTTGGTCCGGGTGTCGAGCTGGCAGTGGACCTCGAGGCCGATGATGACCTCATCGTCTCCCTCAAGCGCCTTGAAGGCAGGTGATCCGGAGACCGAACTCATGCTGACACCCCTTCTTCAAAGGCATACGCAACATCGATCACCCGTTCGTCCGCACACCACCGTCCCATGATCTGGAGCCCGACCGGCATCCCGTCCACCTTTCCGCAGGGGACCGAGATTGCCGGGACGCCCGCAAGGTTTGCGGGAACGGTGAGTATGTCCGAAAGATACATGGAGAGGGGATCACTCTTTTCGCCGACCCGGAAGGCGATCGTCGGCATGGTTGGCCCGGCAAGCACGTCCACCTCGGAGAAGAGGCGGGAGAAGTCTGCAGCCACGTTCCGGCGGGCCGACTGGGCCTTGGCATAATATTTGCCATAATACCCGGAAGAGAGGGCGAACGTCCCGAGCATCACCCGCCTCCGGACCTCCTTGCCGAAGCCGTCGCGTCTCCGCTCCTGGAACGATTCGTGCCACTGCTTCTTTGGATCGGCAGGAGGGCCATACCTGACGCCGTCGAAGCGGGCAAGGTTCGAGCTCGCCTCGCTCATGCAGGTTACGTAGTACGCGGCGAGGGCATAGTCCATGCTTGGCATGCGGCAGGTGATGATCTCTGCCCCGAGTCTCTCGAGAAGCGAGATCCCCTCCCATACGATGGACGCGACCCGCGGGTCCACCCCCTTGCCGAAGTATTCTTCAGGGACTCCGACCTTCAGGCCGTGAATGTCGGGGTCGGGCGTATGGGTGTATGGAGCGGTTATCGATGTCGAGTCACGGGGGTCGTGGCAGGTGAGGACCTGCAAGAGGAGGGATATGTCAGGGACGTTTGCCGCCATCGGTCCAATCTGTTCGAGAGAGTTGGCATATGCCACCAGACCGTAACGCGAGACACGGCCGTACGTCGGTTTCATCCCGACAATGCCGCAGAATGCTGCGGGGCAACGGATGGATCCGCCCGTGTCGGTCCCAAGCGCCATCGCAACCATCCCCGATGCAACGGCGGCGGCACTCCCGCCTGATGAGCCTCCGGGGACTCTCTCCCTGTCCGCCGGGTTCAGCGTGGGCCCGTAGGCGGAGTTCTCGGTGGTTGTCCCCATCCCGAACTCGTCCATGTTGGTCTTTCCGACTATCGCCGCCCCTTCAGCCCTGAGAAGCTCGACAACATGCGCATCATAGGGCGGGATATAGCCTTCCAGTATCTTCGATCCGCACGTGGTTGGAATACCCTTCGTAGAGATGTTGTCCTTGACGGCAATGGAGACACCTGCAAGCTTCCCGTCACCGTATTCTGCCTCCGGTATCCTGGTGATGAAGGCATTGCACGGATCGGGAGCCGAAAATGCAAAAATCCCCATTACATCACCCTTGGCGCCCTGAAAAAGCCGTCTTCCGTCTCTCCCGCATTGCCGAGAATCTCGTCGGGGGGCAATGACGGGACCACCTCGTCGTCACGGAATACATTGTATAAGCCCGTCTCTGCACCGGCGCCTGCCTCCACCTGGTCCAGTATATCGAAATAATCGAGGATGTCGTTGAACTGGCCGGTAAATTCATCCAGTTCCTCACGTATTATCCCGATGTCGGCAAGTTCCGCGATATGCAAAACGTCCCTCTCTGATATCATGTCTTTATCGCCAACCAAACTGATTTATGTAGTCTTGTACCGCTTTTTTATAACCGTTTTGACGTGCAAGCTCCCTGATGGCCTTCCATATCCCGCTCCCGTATTGCATCGCTTTTTTGTCGTACATCGCGATTTCAAGCGGGATATGGCGTCCTGCCACCTCTCGTAACGGGTATTTCCTGACCCCTGACCTGACCAGGGAGCTGCCCGGTAATGCCATGGCAGCGCGCACCACCCGCACGTCAATGTAGGGAAAAGAGAAGCAGACATTGTGCAATGCAGCCACTGACTGGTCCCGTTCGGCCTGGAGCCCGAGCGAGGCAACATCCCGCTCACGCAGGCTGTCCGGGTCTTTCTCGTCATGGTAGCGCGCATAGCCCCCGAAGAGTTCATCGGCCCCCTGTCCCGCAAGGACCCGATGATATCCATGGCGCCCTGCCCACCGGGAGACGAAGTACTGGCAGACTGCGATCGATACCTCGACCGGGTTTACGACGGGGATTTTCGGCACCACTTCGCCGAGTGCCTCTGCCACGTCCCGGGTGCGGATGAGTTCATAATCGCAGGGTACGCCGAGCAGGTCGGCAGCTCTTCGCGCCTGTCTCAGGTCATGGGACCCAACCATCCCGATCGCCACGCAGGGCTTTTTCGCCAGGGCCGCAACAAGCGAAGAGTCGACTCCCCCGGAGAGGGCGCAGGCGGCGTCCTCGTCGGTGCGGAGTGCGACGGCGGTAACGATTGCCGCTTCGAGGTCCATATCCCCCGGATCCGGCCGGATATGGCTGACAACCTCGCCGTTGCAAATCACCGTGCCGGGTTCGCAGCCGCCGGGCATGATGCCGTACCGGTCACGTGCACAGCATCCGTCCCACGCGATGAAGAATTCCCCTCCAAGGCGCGGGATCTTCTCCGGCGTACCAGATACGAGGTTCTCAATCTCCATAGTATTCAGCCTGATTCCCTCGATCTCTGCCCAGCCGCGGATATTAAACACGGGAAGTCTCACTCCTCTTTCGGGATGTGCATATATCTAAGGGGACTCTTTTCCCATGAGGGTATGGGATCCGCCTGGTCACTCGCCGGACTGTTCCATCTCTTTTAACCGTGCCACCATGCTTTCCAGCGTGCGTGCTGCATTCTCCTCGGATACCGTCGGGTCCCTGAACCGGGTGAAGCGTTCACATGGCAGGTCGTCGCACTGTCCGCAGTGGTCGAATCTCTTCTCCACCACGCAGCACTCGTATATCGGGCAGCAGTCCACTCCGACAAAGGCCACCCAGAACGGAGCGCCCTTCACTGCCCGGCACCCTTCACAATCAGCCCTGTAATAATTGCACTCCCTGCAGATTATTCCGCATGCCATCACTTCCTCTTCGGCTTTTCCGGCTTCCATATGGATAGCACATGTCGGTGTGCATAATGAAAGCATGGTCATGCAGGCCGAAAGTGATGCACCGGTTCCACCGGGTGAAGCTTCAATTCCTTGTCCGTCCAAAACCGCATTCATGGCAGGGACAGTGGCAGTCGACCTCGGGGCGACACGAACACGGGTGGCTATTCGTGATGCGAAGGGTCGAACGACGGATCCGATAGAGGAGCCCACTCCGTCCGGTGGAGCTGACGGGACCCTTCTCACGGGATTTTTGGCAGGGATGATCAGGCGCCTTTTGGAAAGCGGCAAGCTTTCCGGGATCGACAGTATCGGCCTCTCGGTGGCAGGACCGGTCGATATCAGGGCCGGAATCCTGAAAAATCCCCCGAACATGCAGTTCCGGGACGTCCCTATCAGGGATACGCTCTCCCGCGAGTTCTCGGTTCCCGTGAGGGTGGTAAACGACTGCCATGCCGGTATTCTCGGCGAGCTCTCGTTTGGGAAGGCCGGAGGACGGCAGAACGCTGTGTATATCACCATCTCGACGGGCATCGGCTGCGGTGTCGTGGCAAACGGGAGGATCCTCCTTGGAAGACACGGAAATGCGGCAGAGATCGGCCATTTCCATGTCGACAGCACCTATAACCTCCAGTGCGGCTGCGGCCATTCCGGTCACTGGGAAGGGTACTCATCGGGGAGGTTCCTCCCCTGGTTTTTCCAGGAGTGGTGCCATTACCATGGGAAGGCGCACTGGGGCTCCTGCAATGCAGAAGATATATTCCAGTCTGCACAGCAGGGCGATGACGATGTGCTTCGTTTTGTCGATGAATTAAACAGGATCAATGCCAGAGGCGTATCCGACGTTATCGTCGCCTATGATCCTGAATTGATCATCTTTGACGGGGCGGTGATGCGTCACAACTCCGACCTGCTGCTCGAACCGATGATCGATTCCGTCGACCGGTACCTGGATCTTCCGGAGATCGTCATGACAGGCCTTTCCGGGGACGCACCGCTGCTCGGGGCGTCGGTTATTGCCGGGGGGCTCGATACGGCGTATGGCAGTTTTACTGCCATGACCGATGAGTAGTGTCCCCGGTGTGGGGAAATCGGCATATGAGTCGAACCAGATGGTTCAATAGTTCCGATTCAACATCGGAAAGGGAGATGTGGCATATTCCCGCCTTTATCCAGTCCCTGTATAACATGGGTTTTGCATTTTGTCCGGGTCGTTTTTTGCAGCACGGGAACCCCTGTCCTTTAACCCGAATTTGCCGGCTATCCTCTCACGAAATCATTATCAGCGCATCCGGGTACACTATTTTTGATATCTCATGTTGTTCTGGGCCCCTGTTTATGAAACCACCTGCCGGCACAGGATCGTGTACCTGTCCGCAATCTGCATAGTATTGATCTCACTCGGTTGCGGAACTGCTGCCGGGACTACAACCTCTTTTAGCCGGGAACTGGCACCAGGATGGAACCTCTTATCCACCCCCATCGTGCTCGAGGACGGATATAACAACCTCTCATGCATCCTGGATCCCGTTGAGGGGGTTGATGTCGTCCTCGGCTACGACGGCCAATGGTTCATCCCTGGCGAATCCTATGTTCTAAAACCGCTCGACGCGGTCGCTTTGAGAGTGAACCGGCCGGTCACTGCCACGTTTGTTCCTTCCACCGCCATCACGACGCTTCCTTCAAGGGAACTGGGTGAGGGGGTATTCCTCATCGGACCGGCCCCGGCAGCTGAAGACGGGGTCTTTTCTCCGATGCCTCTCGACCAGGCACTGATCAGTATCGACCAGGTTCCCGGTGGAGGAGACGGGTACATCATGGTGATCAGCCCGCCATACAACCAGCCCGGCTGGGGGTATGCGAAAGGAGGGAGTATACGTGACATGTTGCCTTTCAGGGGCTACTGGGTCGTCATGGAGAACCCGGACACCCTTTTCGGGTTCTCAACCACCCCGATCCAGGACACACCCACGCACCAGGTGGTCTGGCTGGACTACATGGACCAGGGAGGTTTTGACCGGATCGAATGGATGACAGAGAACAACGAGTCGATCTTCTCCGCAGGAGCATACGTCACTCCTGGTGACAACACCCAGTTCGCGGTCAGGTCGTACGTCCAGGGCAGTGATGATCCTCTCTGGTCATCACTCTGCGATCACGGAGGGGGCGCAAGCATCGCCCATTCGGTTGACGCGGCATCAGGGTATGTCGCAGCCGTCGGAAGCGGTGTCAACCTGCAGGGTGACACGCTCTTTGTGGTACAGGTCCTGGATGCAGATACCGGTGCGGAGATATGGACAGATGCCCATGACAACGGCGGCGGATGGAACGAGGCCTACGACGTCGCCATCCAGGATGAGACGGTCATGGCCGCAGGAACAGGACGGGCCGGTGACGGGTCCGACGAGTTTCTCGTCCGGACGTACGACATCGCCACCGGAGGACTCCTCTGGAGCGATCGGTATTCTGCCGGGGGAGGGGAGAACGCCTGCCTTGCTGCGGAGGCTTCACCGCTTGCTCTCTTTGCCGGAGGCTACACGGAAACCGCGGACGGAGCACGGCTGTTTACCCTGCGGTCCTATGATCCGGCAAACGGAGCGGTTATCTGGGACGACGAGTATGACTGCGGGTATGGCTACAACCAGGTCCTGGACATCGAGTACAGCAACGGATATGTCGTGGCGGCCGGCGAGGGAAGGATCTCGGAGAACGAGACCGGCCGCCTGATACGCTGTTACGACTCGGTGACCGGGGAACTCCAGTGGGAGGAGAGTGATCCTGCCGGCGACTCATCTGCCGACAACCTCGTTCTCACCGACGATCGGGTCTTCGTGAGCGGGGTCGAGTCCGGTGTATTCTTTGTCCGGTCGTATGACCTTGCCGGAGGCGATCTGCTCTGGGATGACACCTACGCAAACGACGGGTGGTTCAACTTCTTTACCGGGGTGGATTACGAGGACGGGATTCTCACGACCGCTGCATTCTACCAGTGGATAGCGCTCGAAGACCTCGACTACCTGTATGCGCTCAAAGTCCGCAGTTATGATGCGGATGACGGAATTCTCATCGAGGAAGAGTCCACTTCCGGCGAAGGACTGGCCGGGAATGTGGATATTCTCATCCATGAGTACTGGGTATACGTGGGTGGACCCATATTCGAAACAACCAGTTCAGGGGATATTTCCCAGTCAAAGGCGGCTACAGAAACCGTGGTCACAACCAGCGGCCGGCAGATCATGATCAACGGAGAGCCGTTCTACGTGAAAGGGGTCAATTACCAGCCCTCGCCAATCGGCAGCAGTAACGACTGGACTCCCAATGGTGACTGGTTCCAGGACTACTGGTCGGGCATCTTCAACCGTGACATCCCGAAGATCAAGGCGATGAATGGAAACGCCGTCAAGACATATGCAATCACCGCGTGGGCATGGGGCGATCCGGGCAGGACCCGTATATCGCATGAGAAGTTCTACGATCTCCTTGCTGCCAACGAGATGTACGCCGTACCAATGGTCTATTTCCAGTCTGACCTCATAACCGGGTATGACCCGTCCACCTGGCAGAATAGCGAGATCATGCAGCAGTGGCTGGCTGTTCTCGCCGAAGGAAAGGATAAACCAGGGGTGCTGGGATGGTGCGTCGGAAACGAACTGAACGCCGGCGACAGCTTCTACCCGCAATACTGGCAGAACTACAATTCCATTGTCGGCATCATCAAGCAGAAGAGCCCTGACAAGATCACCATGATCGGGGTTGTGGACGATTCCATGAAGACACCCCAGTACGCCGACCAGTATATGTCCAACCTCGACGTATGGGGGATCAACTCATACCGCGGCAACCTCGATTCGGCATTCGACGACCTCTTCACGACCTTCGAGGCAGCCAGCTCGAAACCGCTCCTGATTACCGAATGGGGTCCGCCTTCATCAACACGGGATTCCTCGAATAATCCTGTCCTCCTCCCGGACAATGCAAATCTCACGGCGAACTACATCGAGCGCCACTGGCACAACAGCTCCTACCAGGAGGGATACGACAGCATGAAGGAGAATAACGCGACCTGCCAGGGGGGCTTTATCTTCGAGTGGACAGATGAATGGAACAAGATCAACCCGCCAACGGTCCATAATCCCAGTACAGCACAGAACACAAACTTCCCGGGCGGATGGTGGGATGAAGAGTGGTTTGGTATGAACGGCGTCCAGGTCGACGGTAGAGACCCGGCGAACCCGGACCCTGGCAAACCAGATACCCTCCTCCCGCGGGCAGCAGTCGAGAGGATGACATCGCTGTGGGCGGATTATCCCTGAAAATATACTTTTTTTACAAGCGTGCAAGCATGCCTGTCCGGTAGACTGCCGGTCGCGGGCGATAAAAAATATGCCTCCTCGCCGTTTTGTGTGGGGAGACTGAATCAGCATACCAATTGTAGTCACCCACAGCCGCCGCCGGGGCGTCCTCACAGAGCTCATACCCAATTGCTCAAATTTTGACTGTGATTCTGAAGGTGACCGCAGGTTCCCCCTGGTCGAGGGCGAATATCAGCCCCGCGGTATTTTTCGGTAGGCGGCGCGGGCATCGCACATGGGGGTGTGGGGGCGGATAGCCAATACAACGTGTATCCGGCTACCCACTCGGAGCTCGCGAAGAACCTGGAAAAAAAGTATGTGCTGCAGCCTTGAAGACCCTGCCCGCTCCAGGAACCGGTGCAGCAGCAGTATATCATTTCCCCGGGTTTCAATCACGGGTGACTGCAGGTTCGATTGCAGGTATCCGACCCATGTCACGATTCCGGGGAAATCTGCAATAAACCCCGAAAAAAATCCAAAGGACTGATCATGGATTTTTCAGCGCCTTTCCCGCACTCCATGCATCGCCGGCGTACTCTCCGACAGTCCAGTAGCGGTTGTCGGGCATGGTGAGCAGGAGCGGGTCGATCTTTTTTACATCCGGTTTTCCATCCGTCATGTAGCGTTCTTCCGTGTACGAGGCCACGATCTCCCCGATGAAGAATTCGTGTGTTGGGTGGTGCATAAAGCTTACCAGGCGGCATTCCATGCAGAGCGGGCATTCGCGTATCATCGGGGCATTCTTCAACTCACCGTAGAATACGTCGAAGAGCCCTGTTTTGTCGTTCGTCTCGCCCGAGACCATCCCGCAGTAGTCCGTCTTCTCCATCATGGACGCGGACGGGACGTTGATGGAGAATGTCTTGTTCTGCTTGATCCCAAACGCCGTGTAGTGGTTCGTTCCCACCCCGCACCCAACCATGGGGGGATTGGCATTGACGCGGGTGAGCCACCCGAGAGCCATGAAGTTTGGCCTTCCCATCATCTCGCAGCCGAGCAGGGTGACAGGCATGGGACAGGGAAAGATATTCTTTCCGGCGGTAATCTTTTCCATACAAATTATTTGGAGCCGTATCGAGGATAAAGGGATTGTTTTTGAATCCGGCCGCACCGCGGGAGTTTCAAAGAGATATTGTGTCCATGAGCCCGGGCCACATAGCTCCTATGCCCCTTCAACAGCATCAAAGACGATTTCGCGGCATTTTGGGTTCATAGTGGGAAAACGGGCTTTTTTTGAAACCAGTGAGCATTGGACATGCCTCCCCGCTGTGTTCGAGCCAGTTCCCTGCAATAACAATCCCGGCACTCCAACCGGCGCTGCCCCATGGACCATTTTCCGGTACCGGGATCGTTTTCGAAATCATCAAAGATGTCCGAAGTGCCGACTCTGGTCCTGGGAACCGGTATCTTCAGCCCAAACTCCTCATACATTAGGGAATATATGAAGAAGATTGAGGTCTTCAGCGGTTTTCCGCACCTGTTTTGGAACCTCGGTGATCTGCGTATCGCTGTCAGAGATTACCGAATACACTTTAGAGAGTTTCAGGAGCAGGCTCTGTGGCGAGAGGTGAGCGGATAACCCTCCACTCTTGATCCGGTTCAGAATCCTGCAATAAAGATAAAGACAGAGAAACCCGACAAACACATGACCAAAGACCGCCATATCGTCGCGAAGATAGATTTTATCAGCCTGGACCAGACTTTTGAACGCAGCGAAATGAGTTTCGACCAGGTTACGTGACTTGTACAGCTCATATATCTCCTGAGGATTAGCAGAGATCGAGGAAAGGATCAGGATCCTGCCGGCCCGTTTCAGTCTCTTGTTCAGCGTCTCACGGTCGATCTCCCCCTTTTCCATCAGCCTGTAGAGTGTTTTTTTCTCTTCTACCTCAAGATCAGCGTCTTCATAAAGATAGAGTACCAGACCGTCGACCTGGCGGCTGCCGGCATGGATGAGTCTTTTATGGTAAAAGAAGTGGTCAGTGAGATGAATTCGTGTATTATACCGTGTGCTGTTGCGGCGTTGAGGAAGCACAAATGGTATATTCGCCTCTTGGAGCAGAACCTCATTTTTCTCAGATACGAATCCTCGGTCGAGGACCAGTACAGATCCGGACGTATCAATCTCTGAAAGAGATCCAATAAGTGTGGCGACATCCCTGACAGATCCGGGAACTGCACGGATCATGACAGGAAGTCCGGTATCCATTGCACTGAAAAGTGCAATGTTGACCTGCGGCAGCCAGGCACCCTCTGCATTGTATCCAAACTCTGCAAGATTCACCGTATCGGAATAGGAATAGATGAACGAGAGGTCGTAGATGAGCTGGCGTGACTGAGAGGAGAGGTACTGGAATACTTTCTGCTGGGCACTGCGATCACCGCCGACTACGACGAGTGTCTTAGAGAGGTTCCGGGGATCGCAGGACGGTGAGATCTTGAGAACATTGTCGAGTTTCTCCCAGACATCCTTGACCCGGGAGAGCGGTGTATACCCAGATATGCGGGTGAATGTAAGGGCGATGAGCTCCTGCCAGCAGGCCGGGAACGCTTCCTGGAGGATTGGGACCAGCTCTCCAAACTCCTCTGCCAGAAGAGCCGCGTTTCCATATTCATGGATTGTGCGGGGTTGTGTAGGGATAGTATCTCTTCGTGAGTGTTTGGGAATGAGACCGTGTTCTTTTGTAAGCCTTCCCAGATATTTGCTCTTCTTCCTGGGTGATTTCGTTGCTTTGTCGTAGACACTTGTCGAGCGGTAAACATAGGGCTTGTCCTGGATGTACTTGATCTCAAGGCATTTCTCACCCTTCTTGCGTTGATCTTCCAACCATTCACGGGCCCAGTCTTTCATATGCTATAATATTAGGGATTACATATATATAGATCTTTCTGTCTCCTTTGAGTTCTGGGCAATTGGAGGGCTAAAAAAAGACTATAGTTCCTAAGTCATGAAGAGTTGGGGCTTCAGGGATCCGTCAGGAGGCAGGCTGCCTTCATGTCATGTATCCGGTTTCGCCGCCCTCTTCCTCACGGGATAATGACGAGCCAGGAAAACCAGGCCGTGGCTGTTTCGTATATGCCAGCCCGGGAATTGCATCTCCGGGTTCCAAAAGCCGCATCCGCATCTCCAGCAGCGGCAGGCAAAAGCCAGTCTGGCCCCCTCACGCTTCCCGGACAAGAGTGGCAGAATTCCAACCCGGGTCAGCAGACGGCCGAGGCTCATCTCCCGATCTGGACGAGGAACTGGTTCTGCCCAGTCTGTTCCCACGAGACCCGGTACCCCTGGCCCGAGAATGGCGTACAGGTATTGTCAACCTGCTCGCGGGTGGCAAGGAAGTGTATCGAGTCACCGTTGGATAGTCGATTCAACAGTATCTTCAGCTTTATCATCAGGTTTGTACATGTCAGTTCGGTGAAATCCTTTGTATTGTTCTCCATGGTCTTCTACCTCCGTATCAGAAGAATATCATTCGCACGACAGGCGCATCTTCACCGCTCTCCTTTCCAAAAAGAATACCTGCCAGATCGGCATTCGTAACCATTCGGACAGGGGAAAAATCGTCTGATACCGCGATACCCCTCTCATCAAGCGAGGGAGAATGAACGGCGTATCGAAGGCATTCGACATCCGTGGTGACCGCGATCATCTCCTGGATGTTGAATATCTTATCGTTTTCCGGCACATCGTGCGTGCCGTGCAGTGCAAAAACGCCATCTTCGATGAAGACGACCGTGGTCCGCATGCCGTCCATTGCGGCAGCGACAGCAAGGGAAAGTCCCCCAAACGTCCACTCGGAACAGTAGGGGGGACTGGTGATGAATACGACCAGGTGTGGCGCATCTTTGGCTCTCTCCTCCAAAACGCACTCCCCGCTGAAGTGGGATACGATCGGGTGGTCCTGGAAAAACCGTGCGAGGATCTCCTTCAGCGGCCGGATGGCAATCTCCTGGATGCAGGATGACGGTTCACAGAAACCCGTTCCCGGGTTCATCTGGTAGTACCCCCGTGCCGTCGCACACCGCGAACAGGCGGCGAACCAGGTATCCCTGCCTGAAAGTGCCCCCGAATTCGCAAGCGCAGAGACCCCCCTGCCGATGTTCTCGAACTCGGATGGGCGCTGGCCGTTATGCAGCGTGTGGACTCCGTCCAGGTAGGTGTACATCTCCGCGGCAAGACCCGCCTCCTGCACGCGTGAGAAGAACCTGAGCATGTATACGGGGACCCTGCTCATGTACGGCGAATTGCAGAGGAGAAATGCCGCTCTCTTCATCCCGGGCCGATGTGTCTTCAGGGTGGAGACCACGCACTCCCAGAACGGGCCATGCTCGCCGCCGCCCGTGATATGGACAAACCTGGCCTGGGAAGAGACTGAATGCAACAGTCCCTGGAGCCGGAGTTCATCGCCATCTGCGATGATCCTCACCGACGGGAGATCTCCGATCCTGTTCCAGCTTGACCTGCTCCTGCTGTCAACGAGGCTGAAGAGGGCGTCCCCGGTAAGAAATACCGTGGTATTGACCTTAGATTCCCCGGATACTGTACTGGCTGCTTCCTGCAAAATCTCAAAAAACCATCCGGCACGCTCGGCAGAGACCGGATCGCACAAAAGGAACGTGGAGTAGCCCATCCCTTCAGCCTCCGAACCCGATCGATCTCATGAGGATGGTAAACCAGCCTGAGACATACGCCGCAAAGATGATGGATCCGATGCACATTCCGAGGAAGAAGAACGCAGCCTTGTAATTTCCTTCAGATGCCATGACCGTCTGGCGGATGGGACATCCACCGAGCAACACGCAGATGAATCCGACAAAAAAGCCGGTGATCACCGAGATGAGCAGGTATGCAACCGGAACCAGCCCTCCGGGAGCTCCCGGGACCGGGCTCATCGGATCACGTGTCAGTGCCCAGAAGAAATGCTCCATCGCGGCCGGGGCCAGGAACCAGAAGAGAAGGTATCCGAAGAAGGAGGCGACGATAAGTGTCAGGTACCCGGATAAAAGCCTCGTATGCCTGAACAATACATAATCGCGGAACCCGCCTATCGAGCAGTACCCAGAACGCTGGGCAAGGAATCCGATCAGGATTCCCAGGAGAATTGTCACGAGGGGTACCGCATAGACCGCCACTTCGGTGGGAAGGATGCCTGTCGCCATCAGGCCTCCTCTTCCTGGGCCCGTCTCAACATGAGGAGCGTTCCCACGATGACACCTGCAGCCATCGTGATTATGAATACCAGTGCCGTGATGTCTCCGTAGCCGGTCCGAAGAGCTGCCCTGTAGGGGCACCCTCCAAAGATCATGGCAAGCTGGAGCACGATGAACCCCCCGAGGAAATAGACGGCATAGTCCTTCAGACCACCCCGCTTTACCTTATGCTCCCTGTACATCCTGGCGGAGAGATATGCACCGATGAGCACACCCCCGACACTCATCACCGGGAGGACGGAATTTCCGGAGATGGGGGCAAGGGCGAGACTGGTGCCAGCGATAATGTTGGTCATGCCGTTTACCAGGTCCCGCGTATGGCACGCGACGCAGAATCCGTACGCCTCAGGTCCCCCTGCGCTGATCAGGAGTGCCTGCGAAAAAGCTGCGAGGACACCTATGAGGGCTCCAAGAAATGCCGGGTGCCGTATGAGGTATGAAAAATATTGACGCACTGTATCACTGGTATTGCCAGATGGCATGGGGTATTATTTATTTCAATTTTTTTAAATAATGATTCTGGTTTATTTTTGTGCATATGCGTAATAATACGATTTCCGGTGAGATTTTGCCCTCTTGACAGGGGAATGGCAGGGAGGATTCGCCCCCGATTACTCCCCCGCGCAGGATCGGGGTGGTGCCTTATTCATACTGACAGGACAAAATATCATGTATGAAATGATCGATTCCTGAGGATCTTGTGCGTGACGACCAATTCAGGCGAATGTGACATAATAATCATCGGTGCAGGCCCGGCCGGCCTCTTCTGCGCATTGCAGATCGGAGGAGCTGCCGGCAGGAACCTGAACGTTGTCGTGCTCGAAAAAAATGCAAGTTGTGGGAAAAAACTTCTGGTTACTGGCACAGGGCAGTGCAACATCACCCACGGTGGTGATATCCGTGAATTCTTCACACACTACGGCGACCACGGGACATTCCTGCGCCCCGTACTCCTCGGGTTCACCAACAAAACCCTCATCACCTTCTTCGAGAGCCGCGGGCTTGCCATGATCACGGACACCAACGGGAAGGTCTTTCCCGCGACAAGGAAGGCCTCCGATGTGCTAGACCTGCTTCTCACCGAATGTTTGCGGAGGGAAGTGGAGGTCCGGTGCAGCGAAGTTGTCCTTCGTATCGACAGGGAAGATGGGGTCTTTTTCGTTTCAACCGAAACTGCACGCTATACTGCGGCACAGGTCGTCATCGCTACCGGTGGGGCATCATATCCCGGCACGGGATCCACGGGGGACGGCTACCGGCTCGCGGCCGGACTTGGGCAGCCGGTGACACCCATCCGGCCGGCCCTCGTGGCAGTCTCTGTCAGGGACTATCTTTTCCCGCATCTCGCCGGCATCTCGTTCGAGGGTGTAACAGTCTCGCTCTTCCGCGATGGCAGGAAAGTACGCCAGTCCACCGGTGACCTGCTATTCACCCACGCGGGCCTTTCCGGTCCGGTCATCCTCGATCTTTCACGCTACATCGCCGCGGGGGACATGTTGAAGGTTTCCTTTGTCCCCGGGATGAATCGTGAAACAGTACAAAAGGATTTGATGGGAAAGATCGCGTCCAACAGCATCCGGCAGGTACGAACCATCCTCGCAGACTACCATCTTCCCGAGCGTTTCATAAAGGAGCTGATGCAGCAGGCAGGGTTGCCCATGGATCTCAGGTGTGCGCACATCTCGAAAAAAGCGAGAAATGCGCTTGTCACACATCTTTTAGAATTTCCCTTCAGGGTGAAGGATGTCGGCGGGTTTCACGAGGCGATGGTGACCGCCGGCGGCATCTCCCTTCCCGACGTCGACCCAAAGACGATGGAATCAAAACTGGTGCCTGGCCTCTTCTATATCGGAGAGGTTCTCGACATCGACGGTGACACAGGGGGCTACAACCTCCAGGCCGCGTTTTCGACTGCGTATGCTGCGGCACGGGCAATCACTGCGATGAAAACCGGATGAATCCTGATCCCGCACAAGCCCGTCCTTTTAGTTCAACCGACAGGAGACAGAACCGTCATGCCAGGCCTGCTCATGTGCCCGAATCCTTTTGATGCCTGATGTTTTCCAGGCCGATACAGTTTATTGGCTCTTCGCGAGCTGGTGTGGGCAGGATTGATGAACCGGATACATTATGTGGGGGCCCCGTATCCCCATGTGCGATGCCTGGGCCGTCGCCCCCGATAATACCGCGAGGCATTTCGCCCTCGACCCGGGGTGACCTGTGGTCACCTTCAGATTTTTGAGCAATTTGGTATGAGCTCTGTGAGGACTCCCCGGCGGCGGTTCGGTGACTGAATTGGCATGCATAGAACACTTCGATTTAGTCTCCCCAAATAAAACAGCGAGGAGACTTTTTTCCATCAACCACGCAGGATTCCTTCCCTGTCTCTTCCTGGAGGATGGTGAACCCAGCTCCGCGGAGGAGGGCCCGGACCACAGATGAGAAGTGGAATCCGTTCTGGAAGGGGGGGATTCGCAGCCCGGGTCTTTCCGGCAACATCGGGGACAACATATGAGAAGTGGAATCTGCCCTGGAAGGGAGACCGGTGCTCCCAACGTCGCCATGCAGGCAGGCCCGGGATCGTAAATTCCCCTTCTGGTGCTTGGGGTAGTTCTCGTGGCGTTGGCATTGCCGCGATTCTTCAGCTGCTATCGCTGATACCCGTATAACTCCCGGTCATCAGAAGCAGGAGCTTGCTGGCGGTCCCCCCTCCATCCGCCAAAATATCCGGATGATGTGTGAATCGTGGAAGGACATTCTTTTATGGGGCAAATCATATCTATAATGGCAGGAATGGGTCCGTGAAAATACGACCCCTGCTGTATTGAAACATATTTTTCGCGAGGGTAGCAAAGCCTGGCCAAATGCGCCGGACTTAAGATCCGGTCACGAAGGTGTCCGTGGGTTCGAATCCCACCCCTCGCATGCTGAAATGATGTCTTGTTCCTTCCTGTGTCGTCGCTGTTCCGGCCTTGACTACATCTTCAGGAATAAAAAGCGTCCAGCAATGCACACTAAATTTATTTTCCTCCACGAATTCATTGATGGAACCAGTTACTGCCACGGGTTCGGTCGTGTGTCCACATACATGAATGGGATAGATCGACTCACCAGAAGGCAGATCAAATACGATTCTCTTTATCGGGATGAGTGAACCATTCCTGATTTCGAAGATAGGAGCGTACTCACGATAATACCCAATATCACAGCACATCGGGCCGGTCCATATAGATAAACCATTACCAGATGGATCGATAGTTTGTATCGGTAACTCTTCCAATGCAGACAAAATAGTCATTGGGTGGAATCTTGCGTGAAACGGATTTTGAGACCTTTCTTCCAGGCATTGAACATTGATACGGCCTCCGGGTGAGACATCCAACCGATACAATTTCATAACTCCACCCTTTTTTCCCGAAAAGTCCATTAAAAGAGAATCAATGGATGCATTCCCGTCAAGCCAGACCAAGAGATTCCCAAGTTCGGCGGTCCGGTTATCGATCCCGCTCTTTGACAGGGCAATAGCCCAGACATGACTGAAATCAGGCGATTCTCCCAACCCACGTTGTGGATGGTCTACTAATATATCGGGATTACCCGTACACCCGCTTAAGGAGATTAAAATGATAATGAGCCCTATTAAAGAAATCTGTTGGCCCGACTGCCCTGCCATTGCAATTTTCCAGTATCATTTGTTATTTTAAATATTTAATTGGAAAAATATGGTTGATAGTATACATTATCTCACCGAGAGGCGGAAGAATCAGCCTCCCACAGAGCTGGCCTTTCTTCTCTACCGGGAGTGCTACGAGGAGGCGGTGCAGCGGGAGAGGTCTTCTGCACCTCCGCTCCCGGGACTGATCGACGTGGACCGGCTGGAGCGGGTGTCGGTCGAGATAGGGAAGTGCTCGGCGTGCGGATTGGGAAAGGCAGTGTGGAGGGATAAGGAGAGCGGGGTGAATTTGTGTGAAGGATGTTGGGAGAGGGAGGTGGTCAAATAAGGCAACTAACATGTGCTATGAATCACTAACCAGTATATAAGATTTAAATGGCATGTGGTTTAACCAATGGAGAACTGTTTATTTTACATGTCCTTTATTCAAAACGCTGCTTTAAACAATCATCAGGGTATAACTCAGAAAAACTCAAGAAAATTTTTATTAAAGCCACCTACACTCAAAATTTTGATGATGCAATAAAGAATTTGGAAAACGGGGGATATATCACCCCAATCAGGAAAAAAGATACGAAATTTTATATTTCAGATTTCAAACTAATGGCATACGCTCTTACATCACATGGTTTTCCAGTCACGCAGGGAAGAACAAGATCGTTATAGTTTATTACCACTATGGTTAACTTTTTTTAACAATACTTTAATAGTATTAGGTCTCAATTGCAAGGTGGTGGACGGTGAGTTGATACTCATCGATATACTTGCATGATAATTTTCTGGGAGGTAATATGTCACGCCCATTTGAGGGATTATTGGGAAACACATGCGAACTGAGGACCATCGAGTTTCTCTTACCAATGCATGGGATTGAATTCAACATTTCCGAATTAGCAGAAGAGATGAAAGTGACCAGGCAGACCCTCTCAAAAGTATTAAAAAAATACGATGAATGGGGATTAGTCAATTCCAGGGTCTCCGGGCAGGCAATTTATTATTCAATAAATGAAGAATCTCCGCTCGTAAAAAGCATTGTTCAGTTCAACAACGTCCTCATCGAGACAATGCTTGGTACCGAGGAACTCTATGAAATCCGAGAATATCTCGAGGAACGAATCCCGCACATTGAGCCGTTATTTCCCTCTGGATACCGTTACGGATTAGAAGAAGAAATATGGACCTCAAGCTGGAAGACTGCAGAAAAGAATTCTGGAACCGCAACACCAAAAGAAGATTCCTGCTGGGTATTCTACGAGGGGAAATCTGCGAATGACTCGAAATTGGTCGAAAAATATCCCAACAAATTAGTACATCAGATAATAAAAGAAAGAGGCGCTGAATATGCAGCATAAGACATTTTTCAAAAAAGAGCTTGTAAATGAGCTTCGATTCGTCGCAAACTTGATGAAAAAGGAGAAGAGTGTTGAGAAGAAGATATACTATTTCTCTGCAGCATATGGGATAACGAGCAGGACACTCCGTTACGCTTTCTCACGCGACGTGCTTCTTGCGGATCTCGTCCTTAATACCAGTTATCATTCCTTGTTTGATCGATATCAGAGGGCAAAATCTGGAGATAACACGGTACCATTCGATGAAAAAATATTTGATAACATTGTTGAAGGCTTAAAAGACCTCGCGAATGCATTTGAGAGCGACACTTCGATCCAAGAACCACTGGAGTTGATTGTCGCATCGTCTTTCAGTGCCACAGGCCCCGGCAACTACCTTCGGGAGAAGGGCGATTTAACCCTTTAAATTCTTATTTACTCCTTAAAAAATCACTGAATTGAGGATACCAATTCTTTAAATCTCTTTATCCCCTCTTCCGCCTTCTCGACCGTCTTCGCCCCTGCAACGATTACCTTTCCGGATGAAAAGAGGAGAAAACTCACCCCCCAATCTTTGTAGATAAGCCCCGGAAATTGTTCCGGCTCGTAGCATGCCTTCTTTGGGTCGAGGTTGGCAATGATATTCTCAAGAGTAGAATGTAACTTCATCGAATCCATGACCACAATTTTGTGAATCGTTATGTCTTTGATCTCCGCATCAACATAAATTTCTTTGAGTTTCCGTATCACAATATCGGCAATTTTTCCTAATGCATCGGGATTCTTATGAGTGATAAGAAATTTTCCTGATTTATAGAATGCAATGTAGGTATTATCTTCCAATCGCATTCGGAGCCAGTGAGCATTTTTTGGGAAGGACGATCCTGGGATGCGATTATGAATCAAAAGAAGGTCGAGTGGTTGATCCAGTGTGACAATTGCAACGACATTGACAATCTTCATGTCGACTTCCGTGCTGCCCGTTTTCGTGGAGATCGTTTCTTTTTTGGTTCTTCAGCTTCTCCGATATACTCTTGTATCATGCAATAAGCGTCAGAGTGAGAAGGCAGGTAGAGTATGCCCCTCTGCGCTGCCCCGGAAGTTGAATGGTTCCAGGTGACGGGGCAGAGTGCTCTCTCCACTTCATTCCGTCCGCTCCTCCTGGGCGTCCGCTCCACCTCCATTCCGTTCCGCTCACATCGCAGGGCTGCTCTCTATCAGTGAATCGTGCTCATCCTGGCGGCCATGCTCACTCGCTTCTCTCGCATCGCATCGCCTGCACCCTCCCGCTCCTCGCACCATGCTTCGCAGCGTGCTCGTCGCTGTTCTCGGTATTGCAATCCCGTTTTACCTTTCTACGACTTTATAAGATGTGATTTCCTTCAGCGTGCAAAGTTCGGAAACTTCTTCTTTTCCCAGAACCCGATCGGCATCGGAGAGCCTAACAGATCCAATCTCCATGAAGACTTGGGGATAGAGTTGCTTGAAGGCTTCAAGATTCAAATGGCGAACGCTTTGGGAAGAACTTTGGAGAATAAAATTACCTTGTTCTTTTATCCCGGTATTCACAGCCTGGTCGAGTAAAGTGTTTTTCTGGAGAGAGAGTTCCTTGAGTTTTTTATTCAGGTCTGAAATTTCCTGATCAATCCGGAATATATGTTCAAGAGTATCTCCAGATACGGGCATTTCTGTGGTTTCAGGCGATAGTGTATCGGTTTCGTTTTCTTTGCAAAAGTCCTTAATCGCAGAGATAAACATCGAACCATATTTTTCTAGTTTGACTTCTCCTACTCCGTTGATGTTTTTGAATGAATGGAGATCGCACGGTTTAATTTCGGCCATTTCTCTTAAACTTCTATCCGAGAATATGACATATGGGGGAACGCTTGCATGATCTGCAAGAGATTTGCGGAGATTTTTCAATTGTGAAAATAATTTTTCGCTACCCCCTGTAGTCCCCCTTTTCATAGAGAGTGGAGATTGTTTTACCGTGCTATGTTCAGGAACTGAAAGCATTACTGATATTTCCTCCTGTAAAAGACTGTTGCTCTTATTTGTCAAACGAATGACTGGATAGGTATCAGTGGTCCTTGCCAGGTAACCTTGTTGAATCAGTTCGTCGATCCATGTCCTCAGTTGGGCTTTACTGTATTCCTTACACGATTTATATGCAGGGAAAGTGTCAAAATGATAATCCCGGATTTTTGAATTTCTCGAGCCTATCAGAACATCTGAAATGAGATCGGCTCCAAAATTTGATGGTAACTGTTGGACACACTCAATAATCTTTTTTCCAATACTTGTTCCATCAGTCATTTCTTTTGAGTGATTGCAATTATCACACGAACCACAATTTCCTTCAGAGTAGTGTTCCCCAAAATAATTGAGTAAAAATTTCCGTCGGCATAAAGAAGATTCACAATAATCAATCATGTCCTGCAATTTACGGAGTGACAACCGAATATAACGTTCATCGGAACCGTCACTCTCGATTAAAGCACGGATTTTTCCATAATCTCCTCTGCTATACAGAAGGATACATTCGCTGTCTTCACCGTCACGACCGGCCCGTCCAGTCTCCTGGAAATAGGACTCGATGCTCTTTGGCATAACGTAATGAATGACGAACCGGACATCTGGTTTATCAATCCCCATGCCAAAGGCAATCGTTGCACAGACGATATTGACATTATCATGGATGAATTCATCCTGGACTTTCTCTCTGACCTTTTTTGAAAGGCCGGCGTGATATGCAGTTGCTTTAAAACCGTTCTCTTGTAGTTTTTCCGAAATATCCTCCGTTTCTTTCTTACTGAGGCAATAGATGATTCCGGAATCGTCCTTATGTTGCTGAACATAAGTATGAATCGTGTTCCAGGAATTTTTCTTTGGAAGAACTCGGTATTGCAGATTTTTACGGTTGAAACTACCGATAAATTCACGGGGTTCTGATAAGTTCAGTTGGCGTGCAATATCTTTTCTCACTTCTGGTATGGCGGTGGCTGTCAAAGCAATTATTGGAACCGATGGGAAATGCTCTTTCAACGCAGCCAATTGCCGGTATTCAGGTCTGAAATTATGACCCCATTCCGAAATGCAGTGTGCCTCATCAACGGCAATAAGACAGACCTTAAATTTCTTAAGAAATTCAAGGAATCTTGGCTGCATACATTTTTCAGGGGAGAGAAAGAGTAACCGGATATGGTTATTTTTCAGATTTGTCTCGATCTTCTCCCGGTCAGAATATTCAAGTGAGCTGTTATAAGCAGCAGCAGGTATTCCTCGTGCATTCAAATCATCGACCTGATCCTTCATGAGAGAGATCAAAGGAGAGATAACAAGAGTCAGGCCTTCAAAATAAAGGGCAGGTATTTGGTAACAAAGAGATTTGCCTCCACCTGTTGCCATGATTGCAATTGTGTCCTGACTCTTTAGAATTGATTCAATAACCTCTTTCTGATACGGTAAAAAAGTGGTATATCCCCAGTATTTTTTCAGAAGATCTTCAATGCTTTCCATTATATTCCTCGAAAAATTATCAGGTCTTTTGGGCTCTCAATTCCATTACTTTCATTTTTCTTTCTTTTTTGATTTTTAGGGTGTTGAAATTCATCAACAGATAATCAAAATCAGTTTCACCGAGATATTTGGTGGGAGATATTCCCAGTTTTTTTAAGGCATTGTCTATGTCTTTCGATTTCACCAGTTTTTTTCCGTTTTTCGTGATATCAACAAATTGATCGGTAGATTCAACTGAAAGTGATTCTGCCACATGCCTACGGAGAATTAAATAAGAAAAAGCATATTGGTCTTCAATCTTTTTCCCATCAAGAATGATATTTGAGAAGAGAAAGAGATTCAAATCTGCTTCAATGGTATTTTTCGTCACGTTGAGTAGCTCGTTCTCCAACACACTCATCGACCGTAAAAGCCCATCTCTTAATAGTAAGGTAGGTTTTTGTTGAGGATTCCACGCAATTTCTAAAAGAACTGCCCATGTCAGGATATCCCGAAACTTTTTAATTATAGTTCTGAAATAAGCTTTTTGCTCAGTCTTTTTCTCTATCGGTAAGAAATAGGGGACGTCGTTATTTTCAATGCCTAATCTGGTTAAGAAGCGTTTCAGAATCCCAATCTCTTCAAACATATGATTAAAAAAATAGGGATCTGTTGTGACAGGAATTATTTTTTGAATTCTCTTGATTCCTTCAGAATCGACAACCCGGATAATTTCAAGATTGAGTGGTTCGAAAGCAAGATTATTCTCGCCCCCATCCGTTGCGACGGTAGCTAACGAGTAACAGTCACGGTATCCAAGCTCTTGAATGTCGAGTTTTTTTGTGCGAGTCCTCAAACCTTGCAGTTGGGAAAATTCTAAATCAATCGCTTTTTTTATTTCCTCTTTAGAGATGCTGATATCAAGAGTATTTCCCAAAACCTTCCCCTCGCAGTAATGTTGTAATTTACCCCTTGATATTATTTAAAAAACCCGCAGGGTAGTATGAATAAGTAAGTGAAATCTTTCCAAACCATTTTTTTGTTTTTCAACCTAAATGACTTTTAAATGGATGCCGAATAAATAGTCCAACTCCCCCGGCGCGACGCAAGGGCGGGAGAGTGGGTTTGAACGGGCACCAATCCAGTTTCAAAACTGAAAATATTCAGATGTCAACGGAATATAGGAATTCTGGTCTTTCGCAAAGACATGGTTGTTAAAATATCATGGAGTGGATGCGGATAAATTCTCACTCTATTTCAAAGCGTTGGAGTTTCAGTATGACCCCCGAGACTGAGATCTTTTTGACGACCTCGTCCAAGTATTAGTTGTCTCGATTCTTTGATACGCTGACTCGCAATGTCAACAAACCTGATATACTTGCTCGTTGACATTTATATCGGCTCCTTGTTGTTCTTTTCCACAAAGATTCAAGGAGCTCTCGTACCTTAGATCCGTCGGTCGATTAGGTCATCTCTCCTTTGGAAAAATGATTTCTACAGGGCTGATTCTCCGAATACTTTTCCATATGTATTCAATTGGGTTCAGATCCGGGGAGTATGGCGGTAAATATACCAGTTTCATACGATTCAGTTCTGCGAATTCTCGTGTTTTATTTGCATGGTGAGACCG